>Ga0315899_10000122_pt1 | contig 93488 bp, 86 predicted proteins | sample LakEriMetagenome_2_FD_203518 | JGI IMG/M metagenome (GOLD analysis project Ga0315899, IMG submission 203518) | Freshwater fungal communities from buoy surface, Lake Erie, Ohio, United States - Buoy 4 MA112 | ecosystem: Environmental > Aquatic > Freshwater > Lake | place: USA: Lake Erie, Ohio... | reverse complement strand
AAGCAAACTTATAAATAGAATCGCGATTACCTGTTAGTAGCCACCAGTTATCGGCAATGACGCCCGTTTTATTGGCATAGGCCCTTAATACAGGAACGCTGTCTCTATTAGGGTCAACACTGAGAGACATAAAATGAACAATAGAAGTGTCTACCTTTTTGCGCGTATCTCCTCCTCTTGTAAAAGATTGTTGCAGCTTACTCATATTATTAGTAAGCTTGGGACAAATGCTGCCACAGCTTGTAAAAAATAAATCAAGTATAATTATTTTTCCTTGCTGATCGTATAAATGAACCGTATCACCCAATTGATTTACTAATTGTATATTCTTGGTCTTATGCCAAATACTATCCGATTTTTGTTTACCATCCACTACTTGCTCGATAACAGAGTCTAATAAATAATGACGTGGCATAATAACGGCTGTATCACTTGCCGATTTCAACCATAGGTAACAGGCTATTGGTATTACCAGTGCAATAAATAAACCATAAATGGATTTCTTAGACATATTATATATTTAAAAAACCACCTCTGTTGTCGAGGTGGTTCAATTTCTTATTACAGGGCCCTCGAGCTCCTTTTTAATAATAGGGTTCTACTTCCGGTTTAGCAGTTTCATGACTTGTTCCAATAGTTTCATGTTTTGCTGCAGGGGCTTCATGCTTTGCATCAGTGGCTTCATGCTTAGCTGCGCCGTGCTCTTTCTTCTCTACTTTAATAGTAGCTTGTTCTTTAAAATAAGGATTGTATTTATTACGTAAATTTCTAAATGAACTACCATCCCATAAGAAAGCCCCAATAAACCATACAAATAATGATAATGGAACAATAATGGTCATGATTAAGTTTTTTACTTCATGCTTTAAGTGCATAAAATAAGCAACAATATAAAAAGCCTTGGCCATCATTAAAATAACAATGGTTCCCTTAATAGCTAATATTAAAGCTTCTGAAGTCAAGCTAATCATCCAGAAACCTAAGATTAATTCTACAATAGTAAATACCGATAAAATGATCGTTACTTTCTTAATTTCCGCCATCGCTTCTGCGTTATGCGCTTCTTGGTCTGTGTGTGAATGTGACATATAAATTGTTGAATGCTAATTATAATAAATAAAAGATTGTAAATACGAATACCCATACTAGGTCTACAAAGTGCCAGTATAAACCTGCTTTTTCAATCATTAAATAATGACCTCTTTGTTCAAACTTATCCATCAGTGTCATGATAAGCATAATGATATTAATAACCACCCCGCTAAATACGTGGAAGCCATGAAAACCAGTAATGGTAAAAAAGAAGTTAGTGAAATTAGTAGTGCTCGCAGTACCATCTGCATTTAAAAAAGGATTTGAACCCCACCAAGCACCTTCATGAAATAAATGATTCCACTCCCATGCTTGACAACTTAAAAAGGCAATACCTCCAATAATAGTTAAGATCATATTTCTCACCACGCCTTGCTTGTCCATATTCTTACCAGCATGAACTGCTAATACCATGGTTACAGAGCTAATGATTAATATAAAAGTCATGATACTTACAAATACCAAGGGTGCGTTTACTCCTTCTGGTGCAAATGGGAAACTTTTAAAAACTTCGTTGGAGTTAGGCCATCCGTTGGTTGAAAAACGGACTGTACCATAAGAGATTAAAAAAGCACCAAAAGTAAAGGCGTCACTCATTAAAAAGTACCACATCATTACTTTTCCATACTCAGAATTAAAGGGGCTTTTTCCTCCTCCCCACAATTTTGCTTCATTTGGCGAAGCGGTTGTTGTTGTTGACATGTTCAATTTCTATTTCAGTGCAAAAATATTGGCTATCAAGGATATTCGTATCAAAAAACCGGGTTTTTTTGTATTTATCTTTAACAAATTAGGCCCTTTTTATCCAATCCATTGAAGGAAGACAAAAAGGTAAATCCAAAGTATATCTACAAAATGCCAGTAGGTAGATACCAATTCTACCGGCAAGGTATTTTCTATGTTGTTTTTGGCCGACAAAGACTTAAAACGTACCCCAAAAAGGGCTATCACCCCACCTAAAACGTGTAATAGGTGCAAAAGGGTAATAACGAACAAAAAGGAGGCTGCTGAATTGCTTCTTGCACCCGTTAAAGCAATATTATTGGCCTGAAGTGCCATGAAGCCTTGGTATTGTAAAATCATAAAAACCACCCCTAAAATAGCGGTTATAGTTAAAAAACTACGGTAAGAGTTTTGAAGGCCTTCTTCAGCCTTTTTGACCGCCATTTGCATGGTAAAGCTACTTAGTAATATTACTACGGTCGCAATAAAGAATACTTTAGGAAGTTCAAAATCTAACCAATTGGCCTGGCTCTTTTTTACAATATAGGCACTGGTTAATCCAGCAAACATCATTACAATGCTACCTAGTCCTACATATAAATACATTTTTTGAGGATGTATTTTATTTTTTGTGTTTAATGTTGTTTCCATAAATATAATTTTTATAATTTATCTGCGAGTAAGGCTAAATAAACAATAGGTAAATAAATATAACTGCTAAACATTACTCTTCTTGCAGCAGGCACGCCCATATTTTGATATAGTCTTACACATTGTACCACCATAAAAATATTAGCGACTAATAAAACCCACATACTTATTTCTCCAGTTAGGTTTAAATAATAAGGAAGAAGACCAATAGGTATCATAAGCACTGCATACATAATACATTGTAGTGCGGTAAAACGTGTAGGCCCTTCTTTAGCAGGTAATAATTTAAAACCTACTCTAGAATAATCGGCATGTGTAACCCAAGCAATGGCCCAAAAATGGGGGAACTGCCAAATGAATTGAATTAAGAATAATGCAAGGCCTGCATAGGCAAAATCGTCGTTGCCTGCTACCCATCCAATTAAACAAGGAAGGGCTCCAGGAAAAGCACCTACTAAAACAGCAATTGAATTTATTTTTTTTAGCGGCGTATAAATAAAAGCATATAAGAATAAACTAAAAGCTGAAAGTAGTGCTGAAGAAAAATTAAAATACTTCCACATAATAGCCACACCCAAAACACCTGTAATAGTAGCAAAAGTATAAGCTGTTTGTTGAGACATTCTTCCAGATGCTACAGGGCGATTCGCTGTGCGCTTCATTTGTGCATCGGTGTCTTTTTCTACCGCTTGGTTAATAGCGTTCGCGCTTCCTGTAATACATAAACCCGCAAAGGTTAAAAGTAAAATCATGGGCCAATCATAGGTCATCACCTTTGGTGCCAACATATAACAAATTACACAAGTAAACACCACTGTAAAACTCAGGGTGAATTTCATTAACTGCGCGTAATTAGTAAGTGTTTGTTTCAAGTAGAAATTATTATCAAATTACAATGCCCTGAAATCAGGGCATTGTAATAACTGAATATTTTAATTAGTGTGTATCACTTTCATCCGCACCCACTGGTGTGGTTTGTGGAATAAATTCATGTCCATCTTTACCATAATCATATGGCCAACGGTGTACTTCTGGTATTTCACCAGGCCAGTTACCATGACCAGGATTAATAGGTGTAGTCCACTCTAAAGTATTTGCTTCCCAAGGATTCAACACCGTTACTTTACGTCCTTTGAATATAGAATAGAAGAAATTAATTAAGAATAAAATTTGTGTTGCAAAAACAATCATTGCTACTGTACTAATAAAACGATTTAAATCAGCAAATTGTTTGAAACTTTCCCAAATGCTAAAATCAAAATAACGACGAGGCATACCCGCTAAACCTTGATAATGCATAGGCCAGAAAATTAAATAAGCACCGGCTAATGTTATCCAGAAGTGCAAGTAACCTAATGAATTATTTAAATAGCGGCCATACATTTTAGGGAACCAATGGTAAACACCTGCAAACATACCAAACATAGAAGCCACACCCATTACAATATGAAAATGCGCTACTACGAAATAACTATCGTGTAAATAAATATCTAATGCAGCGTTACCTAACCAAATACCTGTTAAACCACCAGAGATAAATAAACTTACAAATCCGATAGCGAATAACATACCAGGTGTGAAACGAATATTACCTCTCCATAAAGTAGTTAACCAGTTAAATACTTTAATACCAGAAGGTATTGCAATTAATAAAGTTAATAGAACGAATACCGATCCTAAGAATGGGTTTAATCCAGTAACGAACATATGATGCGCCCAAACTAAGAAGGCTAAAATGGCAATCGCAAATAAAGAACCCAACATAGCCATATAACCAAAGATAGGTTTACGAGAATTCACAGATATAATCTCAGATACCATACCCAAGGCTGGTAATAAGATAATGTATACCTCAGGGTGACCTAAGAACCAGAATAAGTGTTGATATAAAATAGCAGATCCACCTTCATTAGATAAAGCACCTACTCCATTCACAAAAATATCAGATAGATAAAAACTAGTATTAAAGTTTCTATCAAAAATTAATAAGATTAAACCAGACAATAATACAGGAAAAGATAATACCCCTAATACTGCTGTAAAGAACAACGCCCAAATAGTTAAAGGCAAACGCGTCATAGTCATTCCTTTCGTACGCATGTTCAAGATAGTAGCGATATAGTTCAAGCCTCCTAATAAAGAAGAGACTACGAATAAGGCCATTGAAATAAGCCATAAGTCCATACCTGTTTTAGAACCAGGAGAAGCATCATGTAATGCAGACAATGGAGGATAGGCCGTCCAACCACCACTGAATGGTCCTGTTTCTACAAATAAAGAAGATAACATGACCATACTAGCGGTAAAGAAGAACCAATAGCTTAACATATTCATAAATGGAGACGCCATATCGCGTGCACCAATTTGTAATGGAATTAAAAAGTTAGCAAAGGTACCCGACAAGCCTGCAGTTAATACAAAGAATACTAATACAGTTCCGTGTGTGGTTACTAAAGCATAATAAGCTTCAGGTGTGATTTGACCACCCTTTGCCCACTTACCTAAAAGAGATTCTAACCAAGGAAAACTAGAATCAGGATACCCTAATTGCAAACGGAATAATACGCTCATTAAACCACCTAGTACTGCCCAAACCATACCTGTGATCAAGAATTGCTTCGCGATCATTTTATGGTCTTGACTAAATACATATTTAGTTAAGAAAGTATCATGGTGTTCATGATGACCGTGATCATCGTGTCCGTGACTTTCATGACCTTCGTGATTATGTAATGCTGCTTCGTGACTCATACCTTTTATTTAAATATTTTTAATCTTTCTATTTTTATAAATTCTAAGTGTTTTGTTTGCTCTATTATAAAGCTTACTAAAACTTATAATTGTTTTTACATTTTTGCTGTAGCTACTTTCGCAGTTGTATCTGCTGCTGCTACCGGCACTGCAGTGGGATCCTTTTCAGGAAAAGCAGTGAAGTATTGTGGCTTTTGTTTCGCCATCCATAAATCATACTCTTCTTGATCTACCACTTCTATAATTCCTTTCATAGAGTAGTGACCATTACCGCACATTTGATCACAAGAAATTTCATAACTGAAATTTGGATTACCTGTTTTCTCACGCATTTCTTTAGTAGTATAAAGAGGCGTAAACCACATAGTGGTAGGTATACCAGGCACTGCGTCCATCTTTAAACGGAAATGTGTTAATCCCACATCATGTATTACATCTCTTGAACCAAGTATTAATTTAATAGGTGTGCCTTTCACCACATACATTGTTTGCTCTGTTAAAATATCATCCTTAGAATAAGTATCGTCCCATACAATACCCACAGAGTTGGTAGCAGGGTCAATGTTCTTGTAATATTTTTTTCCAAACACGGCGTCTTTTCCTGGATAACGGAATATCCATCCAAATTGTTTTCCAGTCACTTCTACGACCAATGCATTCTTAGGCGCTTCCGATGTGAAGAAAAACCAGTTACGTAAACCAAACACTACAAGAATTGTTAATGCAATAGCAGGAATAGCTGTCCAAAGTAATTCTAATTTAGTGCTATGCGTAAAGAAGAATGTTTTACGATTTTTATCTTCTTGGTATTTATATGCAAACCAGAATAATAATACTTGGGTAATCACAAATACAATACCAGTAACAATTAAGGTTATAAAAAGCATTTCATCTACTTTCTCTCCTTGAACACTTGCCGCACCTTGTGCTAATTGCGTTTTACCGTAATAGGCTTTATTACAAACGTAAATACCTACGAAGCCTAGGACCAAAAAAGCAACCATCAAAAATCCGTTGATTTTGTTGTTTTGTTGACGACTGGCTTCTTCGCCTTTTAAAATGGATACGTACTCACTTGCCTTGGCAATTTGAAAAATTACCACGAAAATAAAGACGATGATTGTAACAGATAAAATTAAACTCATATTTCGTTTTTTCTAAATCAAAAATTATACTTGATGAATGATACTTTCTTTTAGGAAAGGATGGTATTTTGGAATTAAAGGCTTGCTCGCTAAAGAACGCGCTACCATTAATATCATCACACCCACGAAGAAAGATAAAATACCAAAATCTAACCAACCTAATGAAACGTGTTCTTTCATTAAAGAACCCATTACCATTTGATAGAAATCAATCCAGTGTCCAAATAAAATAAGTACCGCCATGAAGGCTACTAAAGTAAAATTACGTTTAGCAGAACGCTTCATTAATATAATTAATGGGCAAAGGAAATTGATAAATAAGTTCAAGAAGAAAATAGGTTTGTAAGCTCCTTGCACACGGTGCTTGAAGTAAACAGTTTCTTCAGGAATATTCGCATACCAAATAAGCATGTACTGAGAGAACCATAAATAAGTCCAGAATATAGAGAAGGCGAACATGAATTTACCAACGTCATGTAAGTGCTCGCTGTTTGATAATTCCATATAGCCTTTGTTTTTCATGTACACTAACCATAAAGCAATTAAGGCCATACCTGCCACAAATGAACTTGCGAAAGTATACCAGCTATACATAGTAGAATACCAATGTGCATCAATGCTCATTAACCATAACCAAGGAATAGTAGAAGCTACTGTTAAACCAAACCACACTAGAAAAAATCCAGAGCGGGTCATGCTTCTAATATTAAATTTATGTGCAGTTTCGTGATCCATTGGAGCGATATCTGCTTCTAAACTAATTTGACGCATTCTATATCCGAAATAACTCCATAATATAATAGTAAGTGAAGTCCATATAATAAAGAAAGTAGGATTCAAGAAACCCACTTTACCTTTTAAGATAGGATCCTTGGCCACTGCTTCTGCATCTAACCAATGATAGATATGATGATTATGACTTAATATAACATAGAATAATACTAATAAAGTAATACCACCAAAAATGGGTACTAAAGTTGAAATGGCTTCTGCAATTCTTCTAAAAGATTGAATCCAAGCAGCTTGTGCCATAGTATTAAAACATATAAAGAACATAGCAGCATTGGTTACTAAAGTCCAAAAAATAGTATTGTACATTAAGGTTCCCCAAAAATGCACTTGCTCGTGTTCGTCTGAACTAAATCCTTTGGTAAACATCCCGTATAATAAAGCAGCGGCGCCTATGCCTATTAATGCATAAGACCATGTTTTAAGACTACCAGGAATTTCGAATTGCTCTTTAATAGATGCCATCTTACTTCTTTTGTTTATTCTTAATATATTTTATAATCATCCAACGTTGGCGCTTGTTCAATTGTGCTGCATAAGAACCCATCAAGTTTTTTCCATAAGCAATAGAATAAAACATTTGACCTGCAGGCATGTTCTCATATTTAGCATCACCTACTAGTGTAGCAGGTTTTGCAGCATAAGGACCATTACCATCTTTATATAAAGGACCATTGCCATCTAATTTAGCACCATGACAAATTCCACAATTCACTAAATACAAACGCTCTGCTTCTGCAATATCTCTTCCCACTAAAGAATCAATGGGGTTTGGAACTAATTTAGACGCATTGTAATTCGTTGTATCGCCTGCTTTATCTTTTGCATAAGGGAAAGGCATTTCCTTGCCACGTGCAATCGTACCTGCTACAGGAAGGTTATCATAATGAATACCTTTTGCTGCTAAGTTGCTATGATCGGCATAGGATTCATAAGCACGGCTATAAGCCATATCAGGCATATAGATAGTGCCAGGCGTACGCTTCACTTCTTCACAGCTTACCAATGTAATCGCTGCGATAGCAATAGTTAAAAGCAGATTCTTATTAATGTTATTTTTATTCATCGTTCTGGTTAGATTATTCTTGATCTAATTATTTCGTTCTATAATTATTTATAGTGCTTAAAGGGCTACTTGTTTAGTGTTATATAAATCGTCCTCTTTATCATAAGTACCAAACCACCACTCCTCTTCAGCTACTTGAACATCTGTTTCAATCGCACCGTTGGTTTTTAAGAAGGCTAGTAAATCATCTGTATTTGTTTTATCGGTACACTCAATGACCATTACAAATAAATCATCGGTAGCACGCTTATGAAAATGATGCTTCTTCACACCAGGCGCTAATTGACATAACCAACAAAAAGTCATTACCATTCCTACGGCTGCAAATAAAACGGTTAACTCAAATATAATAGGAACCCAGGCTGGTAAAGCAAAGTGGGGTTTACCACCAATGTTTAAAGGCCAGTCCTTCGTGAAGATCCAACTAATGGTACTCACTGCAGTAGCTGTACCTGTAATACCATAAATAAAACCAGCAGTGTGTAAGCTTGTTTCGCGCATACCCAATGCGTGGTCTAAACCATGCACGGCGAAGGGAGTGTATACGTCCTTGATTTTATAACCAGCAGTACGCACTTGCTTTACCGCAGGGAATAAAACTTTTTCTTCATCAAAACAACCAACTACAAATTTCTTTTGTGCCATAATTTTTTTCTTAATCGATATTATAATTAATGTGCATGCGCATTATCGTGAACAAATTTATCCAAAGGTTCTGCTTCCAATTTCTCAAACTCAGGTTTATAGGATTCTCCACTTCTTTTCAATACATATTTAATTTCTGCTACCGCAATAACAGGGAAATATTTAGCGAATAAGAAGAAGCAAGTAAAGAATAAACCAAAGGTTCCTAAGTAGAAACCTACTTCCCAAATAGAAGGACTATAGTAAACAGACCAGCTAGAAGGTAAATAGTCACGGTATAAAGAAGTAACAATAATTACGAAACGCTCAAACCACATACCAATGTTTACAATAATACTCATGAAAAAAGTAACGAAAACATTTCTTCTCATTTTTCTTGACCAGAAAATTTGAGGAGACAATACGTTACAAGCCATCATACCCCAATAGCTCCAGCCATAAGGGCTAAATAAATAAGCACGGCTATACCAGAAAGTATATCCTTCATATTTATTTTGGGAATACCAACCCATAAATAATTCTGTTAAGTAAGCGATACCTACAATAGATCCTGTAAGTACAATTACTTTATTCATTAAGTCAATGTGTCCAATGGTGATATAGTCGGTTAATCCGAATACTTTACGCACTACAATTAATAAAGATTGTACCATCGCAAAGCCAGAGAAAATCGCACCCGCTACGAAGTAAGGAGGGAAGATAGTAGTATGCCAACCAGGAATAACGGATGTGGCGAAGTCAAAAGATACAATAGTGTGAACTGACAATACTAATGGAGTACTTAAACCAGCCAACACTAAAGATAAACTCTCATGACGTTGCCAATGTTTAGTAGAACCTGTCCATCCAAAAGAAGCAATACCGTATAATTTTTGTCTTAGTTTAGTAAACGCACGATCACGCACAGTGGCTAAATCGGGTAATAAACCAGAGTACCAGAATAATAATGAAACAGTGAAATAAGTAGAGATGGCAAATACGTCCCATAATAAAGGTGAGTTAAAGTTCACCCATAATGGACCACGTGAGTTAGGATAAGGCATAATAAAGAAGGCTAACCAAACACGACCCATGTGGAAGATAGGGAATTGACCTGCGCACATAACGGCAAAAATAGTCATCGCCTCTGCAGCACGGTTCACCCCTGTTCTCCAACCTTGACGGAATAATAATAATACAGCTGAAATTAAAGTACCCGCATGACCAATACCTACCCACCATACGAAGTTGGTAATATCCCAACCCCAACCAATTGTTTTATTTAAGTTCCACTGGCCAATACCGTAAGTTACCTCACGATATAAACTGAATACTCCAAATAATAATAGAGCAACAGCAATGAAAAAACCAATGTACCATAAACGAGATGGCTTCACTTCAATAGGGCGCAAGATATCCTCGGTAACTTGGTGAAAGTTTTTCTCACCATATACCAATGGTTCGCGCAACTGTGATTCGTATTTAATATGCATCTTTAACTATTTCTAATTTTTAATCTCTATTTAATTATTAATGAGCCGCTTCTGTTTTGTGATCTGCTTTCGTATCATGTGCTGCTTTAGTATCATGAGCTGCTTCAGCATGCGCTTCTTCTTCCTCAGAGTTTCTTACTTTGGCTAAATAAGTCACATTCGGTAAAACGTGTAATTGCTCTAATACATAAAACTGACGATTCGGATTCTCAACGCGTACTTTAGTAATTGCGCTATGTTTATCATTCGCATTACCAAAGTTGATCGCATTAGTAGGACATGATTGTTGGCAAGCCACTTTCACATCTGAGTCTACCATTGGACGAGATTCTTTTTTCGCATCTAATTTAGCAGCTTGTAAACGTTGAACGCAGAAAGAACATTTTTCAATCACACCACGAGAACGAACTGTAACGTCTGGGTTTAATACCATTCTTGTTAAGTCGTCGTTCATATCTAATACTACATCGTTCAATACATCTTTTTGGTTGTCTGGGAAGCTATCTGCTCCAGAATAATCGGCCCAGTTAAAGCGACGCACTTTGAAAGGACAGTTGTTGGCGCAATAACGAGTGCCAATACAACGGTTATACGTCATTTGGTTTAAACCTTCAGAGCTATGGTTGGTTGCAGCCACCGGACAAACGTTCTCACAAGGAGCATTGTCGCAATGTTGACACATTAATGGTTGGAATACCACTTTTGGGTTATCCATATCACCACTAAAATATTTATCAATACGTAACCAATGCATTTCATGACCACGTAAAACTTCTGGCTTACCTACCACTGCAACGTTGTTCTCTGCATTACATGCTACCACGCAAGCACCACAACCATTACAACTATTTAAATCTACACTCATGCCCCACTTAATACCTGGACGAGCGTACACTGGATAAATAGTTCCTTGTGCTTCATAGTTTTCTAATCCACCATAAGGTTTCAATTCAGCTTCACGCTCTTCTAAAATTTCTGTTGGATGTTTTTTGTATTCAGCTAAAGTAATTTCTTTCATTACTTCGGTACGATTGCCTTGAGCTGTATCGTAACGGAAATGTGTTTGTGTTAATGCCACAGGATAAGTTTCACCTGTTGCAGTTAATGTAACATTGCTAGAAGCAAATTGTACCAATCCATTTTCAATGCTTGCTAAAGGATAGGCGTTTTTACCTGTACCAATAACCGATTTTCCTACCGCTTCTGCACGACCATATCCCACTGCAATACCCACTGTTTGTGGATGCGTACCTGGAATAATTAATACAGGAAGTTCAATCGATTTTCCGTCTACTGTTAATTTAACCACTTGCTTAGGAGGTTTTACTTCATAAGCATCGGCCTGACCTGCATTGTTTAAATCAATGTTCAATAAAGTTCTTGCCATTGAAGGAGATACTATAATATAGTTATCCCAAGTAGCACGTGTAACTGGATCGGGTAATTCTTGTAACCATGGGTTAGAAGCTCCTTGTCCAGCACCAATTCCTACTTTTTGATATAAGGCTAATTCAATTTTAGTTGAAGGTTTCACCGCAGTTACTGCAGCCACCGCAGTAGCTACCGCGCTACTATTAATACTTGCACCAATATTATTTACATCGGCAGGAATGAATACCCCTGCTTGTAATGTTTTATTCCAAGCAGTCTCTCCACCTAATTTAGCAGACCAATAGTTTTTTAAATAAGTAGTATAATCGGTTGCGTCTCCAGACCATTTTAATAATGAGTCTTCGAAGGCACGTGTTTTAAATAAAGGAGAGATAGTAGGTTGAATAAAAGAGATATGACCAGATACTGGTTCAGCATCTCCCCAACTTTCTAAGAAGTGTGGAGCAGGAATTGAATATTTACAAAGCGCTGTTGTTTCATCTAATTTAACATTGAATGAAATAGTTGTTTTCACTTTTGCTAAACCCGATTTTACTTTATCAGCTGCAGGCCATGTGTAAACAGGGTTAGCACCATAAAATAAAACAGCGTTTACTTTACCAGCGTTCATCTCTTCTACAAAAGATGCAAAATTGCTATCAATACCTTGACGATAATTTAAAGTCTCTGCAAAATTAATCGTAGAACCATTCGCGCCAACGGCACTATTAATAGCGTTGACAATAATTTGCTCGTTCACATTATTGCTACCCGATACTACTAGCGCAGCACCTTTGTTAGCTATTAATGTTTTAGCAGCCGCCTCAATACCTGCTTTTAATTTAGCATCAGAGATGCCCGTAATTTCACCGCCATTCACCGCGCTTAATAAAGCAGCAGCAACCATTGGTAATTCAGAAGGACGACATAAATATTTTTCATCTGCATTAGAGCCTGTCATACTTGCCACTGTTTCAAAGTGGATATGTCTGCTCATTGCAGGATTTTTTTCATCTATTTTTTTACCCACTGCATATTGTCTAGCAAATTCCACAGGGCTTAACCAAGTACCTAAGAAATCGGCACTTAAAGAAACAATAGCTTTTGCATTTTCAAAATGATAAGTAGGAATAATTGTTTTACCATAAGATGCTTGGTTCGCAAGAAGCATTGCGCTATGTGAAACCGCATCGTAAGTAATATGTTTGCTACCAGCATGCTTTGCTAAAAATTGAGCAATGACTTGTTTAGTTGAAGGAGAAGTAATGGAGCTTGTTACAATAACTGCAGCGCCATTTAATTCAGCTGCAATGGCTTTATCAATAGCCTCAAAGCTTGCTTCTTTTCCAGAGATGCTAGGAAAACGTAAACGAGCTGTATCATATAAGTCTAAAACAGAAGCCTGTACTCTAGCAGAAGTACCGCCAGCAGTGATAGGGCTTAATTCATTACCTTCTAATTTAATAGGACGACCATCGCGTACTTTAGCAAGTACAGATACTACATCGCCATCTTGCACATAAGTTGTTGCATAATAATCGGCAATACCAGGAACGATGTCTTCAGGTTTGTTGGCAAAAGGAATAGCTTTTTTAATAGGCATTTCGCAACTTGCTGCCACGGCTGCAGCTGCAGTACTAAAGCCTACATATTTTAAAAAATCACGACGAGGTGCTTTAGTTTGTAAAAAACTTTCTCCTTTTTCCAAAGTAGATTCGTCTTCAACAAAAGGAAGTTCTTCTTTAAATTCGTTTTGAACTTCTTTATTAAATGCTTCAGAATTATTTAATTCTCCAAAACTTTGCCAGTGCTTTTTTTGCTCCATAGTAATGTATATAAAATATTACGCTTCTTTCTTTATTAATTCAATTAGATACTAGTAGTGACATTTTTGACACTCTGTACCACCAATTTTTTCAACAGTAATTCCTTTCGTGCTATCAATTTTTCCACTCTTTAAGTCGGCGTGGAATTTTTCATAGATGCTATAAAAACCATTGTCTTTAAATTGAACTTCTGTGTTTCTGTGACAGTTTACACACCAGCCCATACTTAAATCTGAAAATTGTTTTACTTCACCCATTTTTTGAATCTCACCATGACATTGCTGACATGCTACTTGACCAGCGTTCACGTGTTGTGCGTGGTTAAAGTAAACGTGATCAGGTAAGTTATGTATACGCACCCACTCAATAGGTTTTGCTTTCTCAGCATCCCAAGGTTGGCCTTCCGTAAATCCTGCGTATTTATATAATTTTTTAATTTCTGCAGTACCATCAACTACATCTCCATTCTCTCTAACAAGTGGCGCGCCTTTGTATTCATTAATAGCCATGTGACAGTTCATACAAACATTCACACTTGGAAGTGTTGCTTGTTTACCTTGGTAAACTCCTGTATGACAGTATTGACAGTTAATTTGATTCACCCCTGCGTGTACTGTATGAGAATAGTAAATAGGTTGTTCTGGTTGATAATCTTTAGAACGACCTAAGTTCATAGCACCTACTGTTGTCATATAACCACCCACTATAAAGAAGATGATGGCGATAAAAGCGATGTATGCTTTATTTCTAAAAAATGGAACAGGGTTACCACCTGGGATACCTGCTTTATCATCAGATAATTTTTTTAAGTTGCTATTAACTTGTAATAAGATTAAAGAAACAACTGCTAATATTAAAGTAAGTAAACCAAATATTAAAGTGCTATCAGATTCTTCTTTTGGTGCTTCAGCGGCTGCGCCACCTGCTGGAGCTGCACCTACTGCAGGCACTGATTTAATGTAAGCTAGTATAGCATCGATATCTTGATCGGTTAAACTAGGAAACAAGTTCATTGCAGTTTTATTGTAATCGTTGTACAATTTTGTTGCATAAGGGTCTCCTGTTTTTAAATAGGCTGCAGAGTTTTTAATCCATGCATACAAATTCTTTTTTTCAGACCAACGATCTTCTACGCCTGCAAGTGCAGGACCCGTTAAATTTTTATTAACCGCGTGACATGATGCACAATTTTGTGAGAAAAGTGCTTTCCCGTCTTGCGCATTTAATTGATTTCCGATAGATGAACTAAGGGTGATAAATAGGAAGATCGAAACGATCTTAGCTAGGCTTCTTAACATTGTCATATAAAGAGAAAGTGTCTAGGGTGTAAAATGTCCTTTAACGGATGCAAAACTACTTAAGAATGGGATTCAATACTAAGAAATGTGTAAGTTTTTTTTTATTGAATTTGTTGAGTTTCAGGGAACTGAGTTGAAAAAGACTGACGAATGTCATAATTATGTAATGATAGTTTAGTCTTGTTGAATTTATTTTGGTTTATGGAGGCAATTTTTGAAAAAAAAGGGCACCTTTGAGGGCCTTAAAAGGGTAAAAAAAGGCTAATGCGGCGCTTCGCGCCGCGTTAGCCTTAGGTTTTCAATAAAAACAGCATGAAAGCATTAAAAAGACTTCAAGAAAAGTGGAAACTGGGAACAGGCCAATTTTGGCTGGTTATCCTCACTTTTGCCCTGGGCGGTAGTCTCAGTGGAAGGCTCTGTAGCTTTTTGCTAAAATTGGTGTTTTTGGAGAAAAATTGGGCATTTTGGCTGGTTTATCCCCTATTTTTGACCATTTTATGGCCTTTTTCGGTGATTTTCGTAAGTTTCTTTACCGGGCAATTTGCCTTTTTTAAGGGCTATTTGAGCAGGGTTGGATCTAGGTTGTTGGGAAGTGGTTCGGCAGCAGATTCTGCTTCGGCGCCTGCGACTGCGTCTTCGGCGCCGATCCATATCGCCATATTCGCTTCGGGTGCTGGCAGCAATGCTCGAAAAATTATAGAATATTTTGAAAATAAGGGCTTGCGCATCAAGATTTCTTTAATTGTATGCAATGTTGCGGGTGCTGGGGTTTTGGAGATAGCCAAAGAAAAAGGAATTCCTAGTTTAATTATTAATAAAACCGATTTCAGTGCAACAGGCTATGTAGAGAGTTTGCAAAATGCCGATATCAATTTTATAGTTCTTGCCGGATTTTTATGGAAAGTACCTGAAGTAATGGTAAGGGCTTATCCAAAAGCTATTATAAATATTCATCCTGCACTACTTCCAAATTACGGAGGCAAGGGAATGTATGGAGCACGAGTGCATGAAGCAGTGATTGCAGCAAAAGAAAAAGAGTCGGGTATAACCATTCATTGGGTGAATGAGCATTACGATGAAGGCGCTATAATATTTCAAGCAAAATGTTCTATAGATGCTAGCGATACAGCTGATACCTTAGCTAATAAAATTCATACGCTTGAGCATGCACATTTCGCACCGACGATTGAGAAGTTGTTGGGTTAGAGTTTATTTCTATTTCTGAAAAAGTTTTCTAAATAAAAAACCCACTCGACTGAAGTGGGCTTAATAATATTTTGTAAAATAATAATTTATAAAAACTACCCAGGCATACGAGAAATGTATTTCTCAATTTCTTTAATTTGATCTACTACTTGTTTAGTAGTGGGTTTGCATGCTTTGGCTTTGCGGAAATAATCTTTAGCTGCACGAAACTCGCGCTTGTTCATAAAAATTTGACACATGCTTAAAAATGCAACTGCTTCCGATTCTTTATCTGGAATACCTGCACGAATGGCTGCACGTATATAAGACTCTCCTTGTTTAGTATCTCCTTTCTGCATAGCCATCATACCTAATTGTAATTTGTTGGCACCCTCTGCTTCAGGCATGGCCGATCCTAGATCGTTACTATGCTTTAAATGTTTTTCAGCAGTATCAAAATCTTGTTTTGCCATGGCAATATTGCCCTTGATAGTATAGTAAGTGCTGCGCACAGGCTTGTATAAAAGTTGAGGCCACCAGATAGTTGCTAAAATACGCTCCACTTCATCCATATCACCAGCTTCCATAGGCGCTTGTACCAAACGAAGAGGACCAATAAAGAAATGACTTAAAACACCTATTAACCCTAAAAAGTAAAGGGGAAAAACAGGCCAAAAGCCAGCAATGCCAGTTAATTCAAGGCCTAAACCCAAGGCAATGGCTAGTAAACTTAACCAGAAGCGATACTTAATAATGATATTGTAAAAACCCATATTGTGTTGTATTAGAGGCGTAAAGATACCAAATAATGTGGTTATTTTTGCTGTCCTCGGCCTACTTATAGCCGATGGTCCCGTAGTTCAATGGATAGAATAGGTGTTTCCTAAACACTAGATCCAAGTTCGATTCTTGGCGAGACCACTTAATTCTTGTACAGCTTGGCCACCAAGTTGTTCCAATCTTGGCGAGACCACAATATTAATCTCTACTCCCCCTTATCTCTAGCCCAAAGCCTTAGATCATATATAATAGAGTTAAAGGAGTGGTCTTTGTCTATCCAATTTAAAAAGGCATTCAGAGCCTTACCTAAAGAGCTTAAGGTATTGGTTAAACTATTCTTACCTATTACACTACTAATGGTTTCTTTCTTATTGCCAAAATAATAAGTGTGTTTTTGCTTAATAAGTAAGAAATCGTTTAATAAATGTTGCATCATAACATTGCCTGTGTTATCAATTGAAATAGCTACTTCTAAAAAAAATACGCTTAAGCTTTTTAGCTTCCCAAAAAATAATTGTCGTAATAAAGCGTAAAAAAATCCAATAGGTGTAGTACAAATTAATAATACGATAGCAATGCAAAAAAGTAAGAAACTCTTTAGCAAACTCATGGGTGTACCTTTTTTCATAAAATTATTTTTTAGAGTGTTTTCTACTTAGAAAATAGCAGGGAATTTGATGCCTATTTAGTTTGCGGCAAATTCATTAGAACCCTTTCTAGTAATGCATTGCAGCCTACTCAATAAAAGTAAAATTAAAATTTGGAACAGAATATTTTATTTATACTTTAGGTGTATAAAATAAAAATATATGAATAACAAAGCACTACTAGTAGGTATCAATAAATACCCCGATCCAAGGAATGAATTAAGAGGATGCGTGAATGATATTTTAGAAATGGAGCACTTTATTGCAGAAGCGAATAAAGTGTATCCAAAAAATAATATAAAAAGATTGACCAATAAAGAAGCTACTAAAAAAGAAATACTCATACAATTAAAATGGTTAATCGAAGGTGCAGAACCAGGAGACCAATTATTATTTCATTATAGTGGGCATGGAGCACAGGCGCCTACCCTATTTACTTCTTTAGAAAAAGATGGACTTGATGAAATTATTTGTCCTTATGATTTCGATGGAACCTATAAAACCAGTATAAGAGATAAAGAATTTGCGCAGCTATTTGCAGGCATTCCAAAAGGGGCTCATTTTGTATGGATATCGGATAGCTGTCATGCAGAGGATTTATCTAGAGACCCATTTAAGTTAGATGAAGAAGACTTTATGGCAAATAATACCCATTACCGCTATTTTACAGGGCTATCCCATTTCGATAACAGTGAAGATGAAGCAGATGACCTGGCAGGTATTGCTATAGGTAAAATTGCCCCTATTATAAGCCCGCTAAATGGGGCTTTATTAAGCGCTTGCCAGTCGCATGAACTAAGTGCCGATACTTATATCAATAAAAGGTTTATTGGAGCCTTCACGCATTACTTAATTGAAAACTTAAATAAGTATAGCGATACCAAAAACATACGCTCCATTATTGAAATCGTAAATAAGGACCTCGCCAAAAACGGTTATGACCAAAGCCCTCAGAGTGAGGGACTACTTGCAAATAATTTTTTCTTTTTATAAGAAAGAACTTAAAAGAATGCTTTTAAAAACAGAATTATTATATAGAATAAAAATAGTTTATGAGAACTAAGCAAATTTATATAGGACTGGTGGCGTTTATGTTGGGAGTTTTTGCTGTTGGGGCTGCGCACGCGCAGTCCCAACAGCCTTCCATAAATAAGGGCTTACTCTCAAAACTTATTGAAATAAAATATACATCAGAACTGTATTTAAATTCCGCAATAAAACAAGGCTTAACTAAAGACAGCACCCTTGCCAACTATAACACCCTTCGTTGGAAACTAGATGGTTTTATATATCAATTAAGCGTCGATATGATTGCTGCTAATAGCCCTCGAAAAATGATATTAGTAAATGCTTGGTGTTTGGAACAATCTAAAAAGATTAATAAGAAAAAAATTCAAGTATATATAAATGCTTTAAATGAAATTGAAAATATTTATCAAAATAAAATTTTACCTTCTTTATACAAAAACGATAAAACAATTAATCTCACCACCAATGTGTTTTATTTATTAAAGGACTCTTATACCATTGTGAATACTATTAGCGATATGAAAACAGAAAAAACTATGGCAATTATTGAACTGTTGGATCATACTAGGTTACTAAGCCCTGGGGAATTAGCGAAGCAGGTAAAATAACTTAAGAACAAAGCCTTAACACAAAGCATCAAAGCCTTACATGCTTAAATTTACCCGATTCATTTTTCCAAAATATTCTAGTACCCCTGCTCCCATTTAATGCTCCAAATAATCCGTCTCCTACTACATCTATATCTCCGTCTTTATCATAATCAAATAATCGAATCCACTTTATCCAGGCGCCTTTGCCTGTTTCATCTGTTACATCAAAATAGTTTTTGGTGCTTTCTATAAAACCGTTGTCTTTATTTAAGTATAATCTTAAGCCATAACCGTTATAGCCCTCTTTGTTGCTCATGGTTAAGACGTCAATTTTCCCATCAAAATCAAAATCTAAAAAAGCAATATCCATTAATTCTAAATCAGAATCTACCTGGAAATTAATGGCTTTAGCTCTATCAAAAATGCCATTAGCACCTGGTATAACTCTTAATATTTTAGAGGAACCTAAAAACAAATCTAAATTGCCATCCTTGTTAATATCAAAAAGTTCAACTGTATAATAATTATCGGGACCTTGATTAAAATTTTTAAATGCTTGTTTATTTAATTCAAAATTTCTATTCCCTTTATTTAAATAACTAGTTGGATGCACAGGTATCACGGCACTACCCCCTGAATAAGCAACTATATCTATTAATCCATCGTTATTAATATCTCCAGTCGCACCACCGTGATAATAACCAATGTCTTGTGCTAAAAACTGATACTTAATATCCTTGGGATAAAATACTGCTAATGAATCTCCAGGAAAAGGCATGCCATCATAACCCGATGAAAATAGCATGATATCGGGCTTTTTATCATTATCCATATCGGATACCACACATTTTCTAACTTGGGTAAGCCCTACTTGTAAGTCATAAACATTGGGGCTTGTTTCATATTCAGAAAATAAATGCAAACCTGTGGCATTGGTGGGCCAAGGATTTTTCCAATAATAGGCCCATAAATCTTTCTTTCCATCACCGGTGAAATCGGTGTAGAGATAAGTTCCTAAATCGTGCCAGTAATAACTTTTTGAAGCATTCCAAGTATTAGTTGTTGTTGAATTATAGGGTATTAAATTGCCACCACTTACAAGTTCAAACCCCCAATAGTTACTTGCATTCACATCAAATAAGCTTGTCATTGCTCTTGTGGTAGTGTACCAAGAAGTTGTTTTATTGATGACAGAGAATGAATCCAAGCTATTAACTGGATATACTAAGGGCACAGTAACTACTGGCGCAATATTTGAAGGAGGATTAACTTGAATAGGCGTTGTAACAGCAGTTTCGGTTTTTTTACAGGCTTCTATAAAAAGTAAGAAGACAAACAAACCCAAGGCATATAGCACTTTTTTCATAGTAAGAGTTTTAAGTTAGCCTTTGGGGTAATTCAAATTTAAAATAAAAAACTTAAGTTTGGTTAAATAATTTGCTACTTGCAAAGAATTATGAACAAACGCCTTCTTTACTTTTTACTCTCTATACTTTGCTTAGTTTTAGGCGTGAGTGTTTACTTATAGGTATCAAAAAAATGAATTTAGTAAATTGACTCTCAAAGTATTATTTATAAACTATATATTATAAAATATATATAAATATTTATTACATATTTTTTAATATTAAAGCTATTAACTAGAAAAATGTCAAAATTTAAGACTAAATTTATATTATGTTTTTACTATATATTGATCCAGGATCTGGAAGTTTATTATTTCAGGCACTATTATCAGGTTTACTAACTGTTGTGGTGTTTTTTAAAAGAATTGTAGCCTATATAAAATTTAGATTTGGCAAGGCCGAAGAGGCATCTGATTTAGAAAAAAAAGAAGAAGACGATAACTAGCCCAAATAACATATCATATAAGGACAGTGCAGCCCGAGTCATTGTTAAAGATGGAATATATTATAGATATATTTTTAATGAGTATAAACCTGAATATGATCATTTGATGCAATCTGGATTATATACTGCATTGCAAACAAAAGAATTGATAATTTCCCATGAAGAGCTAAACCAAGCAGAAAGAGCAAATTTAGAAGAAGTAAGTCGCCCCAATACAGATGATGTATACTGTCTATTAAAACCATCACAAATAGAATTTCAAAGCTACCCATTTGAATGGTCCTATACACAATGGAGAAAAGCCATCATTGCCTACTTAAGTATAAACCAAATAGCATTAAACTATGGTATGATTTTAAAAGATGCCACCCCCTATAATTTTTATTTAGAAGGTGGTAAAGCTATATTGTTAGATACAAGTTCCTTCTCCTTTTTTAACGGTGGTGAGCCATGGATTGCTTATAGACAATTTTGTGCTGAGTTTTTAAGTCCACTTGCATTGATGCATTATAATGGACAAAAATGGTCCCGCATTACAAAAACTCATTTAAGAGGTTTGCCCTTAAATTTTATAAGCAAACAATTGCCATTAAAATCATGGTTCAATACTGCAGCGCTATTGCACATTCATCTTCATTCTAAATATGCAAATGCTGAAGGTGCAACAGCAGAGTCGAAACTAAAATTGAACCAAGAAGTCAAAAAAGAGGGATTTAGTATAGAAAAGCTACAATCTTTAATGAGCATGTTACTACATACAGTAACCAAATGGAAAAAACCTTATCAATATGAAAAGCACTGGTCGGAGTATTATGAACAAGATATAGTATCAGAAAAATATTTAGTCCATAAAGAAGAAATTGTAAAAAAATGGTTGGAACAAATACAACCTTTATCAGTAGTAGATTTAGGAGCGAATACCGGCAGATTTAGTTTTTTAGCAGCCCCCTATACAAAAAGAGTGATTGGATTAGAGTCCGATGATATTTGTGTAGATATAATGGAAAGGCAAATTAAGAAGCATAAATTAACACATGTAAATGTATTAATGCAGGAATTAGCCGAGACCAGCCCTAACCTTGGAGTTATTGAAAAAGAAGTTCCCTCCATATTTACAAGAGCAAAATCTGAAATGGTAATGGCCTTGGCAGTTGAACATCATTTACATATAACTAATCTAATTAGTTTATCACAAATCGCAGAAATGTTCTCCTTATTTAGTAGTAAGTTTTTAATCACCGAGTTCATCCCGGCAAATGATTCTAAGGTACAATTATTAATTAAAAATAGAAATAAAGATTTAAGTGGTTATACAATAAATACATATAAAACCGCATTAGAAAAATATTTCAAAATCATTGAAGAAACTAAATTAGCCGATTCAGGAAGGACACTAATTTTACTTCAAAAACATTAATTAGTGGTATATGAAATTATTAGAAAAATATACCAACCCCGAAACCCCCTCATTTATTATACTGCTCTTGCCTTATCTTGGCATAATTAGTATAGATCAACTACTGTCTCCTTTAAGTAGTATTGTAAATACAATAGCAATACTTGTATCTATTGTAATTTTCAATTATTTTTTTGTAAAAGCTTTGTCACCTATCAACAAAAAAATAAGCTTAAATATATTTGTAAATAGTTTCTTATTTTGCTTGTTTTATGGAGAGATTATCATTGAAAAATCATTCAAACTTGCCGCTAAAATTTTGCCGAATTTAATAATCAATCAATGGATTATAATTACAATAACATTTTTTTCAAGTTTATTAATCTATAAATGGCTTTATAATAATCACAAAGAAGTAATTAGATTTTTAAAAACCTTTTTTATCTTTTTTGCACTTACAATGGTTGTCTATAAAATCAATCAGAATAAAAGTTATTTTATCTTAAAAAATAATTTCATTACAATTGCTGAAAATAATTCTGTAAATAGCGATAAACCAATTCTATTAATTATTACAGATGGCTATGTAAGCCCGGATGGCTTATACAAATATTATAAAGATAGTTCTATTTATGATTTTTCGGATAGCCTGAAAAAGAATGGTTGGATGGTGAATAATAATTCTAAGTCCGAAGAAATAACTACTGTTCATAGTTTAAGTTCCTTATTTAATTTCAACTTTACAATAGAAAATAAAAAAGGAATTTCTTCTACATTCTGGGAGCAAAAAATGATATATTCAACGCTCTATGATAGTTTAAAAAATAAAAATATTCAATTTTATAATTTTGGAATGTTTGATATAGGAGCAACCAAAAGACTAACTCCTATTTATTATTATTATCCCACTTCGGCAATTGGACAATTTTTTGACAAGTCAATGATGAATGTAAAATACATTTATAATGATAGTGGCTTGATAGAAAAACAAAACAAGCATAACCGGTATATATTAGATTCAATGCCAAATTTTTTAATGAAAATAAAAGGTAAATCATTTATATATGCACACTTGTTTATGCCGCATGATCCCTATCAATATTTTAATGAGTTTACAACAAGTTCAAAAACTAATCCAAATAAATATTTCGACTATTGGCAGTTTACAAATTCTAAGCTAGATGCATTTTTAACCAAACTTACTAAGGAAAATAAATACAGAATAATTATTACAGGTGATCATGGCTATGGAAATATAGGTGGAAATTTTAAAGCCGAGGATACTTTTACCGCTTTCTATGGCTTTGAGTCAACCGCTATCAAAAGCATTCATTCAGTGCAAGATCTTGGGAGTTTGATTAATGGCTCATTTTAAGCTACTAAATCAACTTTTGGGCACCATTTTAGCGCTCGTTTAGCCAAGGACTTCCCTAACGTTTCGCTAAAGCCCATAAAAAGGCCGGCGTTTAAAGCTTTTTTCGCACAAAGCAATACTTAGTTAGGAAGTAAAACAAGAGCCGTAATAAGTTCCAAAAAGAAGTAAAACTATGCTATTATAAATTACAATCGATTAAATAATTTAATAAAAAAACTTAAGTTTGGTTAAATATTTTGCTACTTGCAAAGAATCATGAATAAACGCCTTCTTTACTTTTTACTCTCTATACTTTGCTTAGTTATAGGCGTGAGCGTTTATTACTTTTTCAAAAAAGATGTCTTAGTATATGAGGCATTCATAGGCCTCCAAAAAATGAATACAATGGGCTATAGTTTCGCTAATTGGCTACCCGATTTATGTTGGGAAATTTCCTTTTTTTTCATGCTTAGTGCCGTTTGGGGCAATTGGCGATTAGTGCCAAATAGAATTAAAATAGTAACATTAAGCTTAATCATTGGAACTGAGCTACTTCAAATGCGTGGCCAGCTTCCAGGGACCGGCGATATCAAAGACATATTAGTTTATTTTATAGGATTTAGTATATTTACATTATTATTTTTAATAAAGCGAACTAAACAGAACTTATGAAAAATTGGATTAAAATTTTACTATCATTTGTTGTTATCATAGTCTATGCGACCATGGTATCCTCCTCTGCAAAGAAAAAGTATGTAGCCAAACCAGCACCTATAACATTCAAAGTGCCAAACTATGAATATGCCCCGCCAACTCAATCTAGCGTAGGATCAACCGATCTTAAAATTTTACTCATAGAGCCTAGGTTCAATGAGAAATTTAAATACGCAGATTACCGCATATTCAATGATTTTTCAAAATTTATGGCAGGAGACATTAATGAGTCTCTTACCGCAAAAGGCTATACTGGAAGAGGCCCTTTTGAGAATTATGAAGGGGCTTTGTATACCGATAAAGTTGAGAGTGATTTACTTTTAAATGTGCAAATAGATTTTGATTTAAACGACCAAAATGTAATTTGGAATGGTACTGAAATTTTAGTGTCAGGAAAAAGAAAAACAGCTGTATACAATACGCAATATAAATTCACTGGCTTTTTTGTATTATCGGGTAAATTAAATTTATCTCTTTCTGAGCCAATTACAAAAGAGAAAATTTGGGTAAAAAATATTCCTTTAAAACAAAGAAAAATAAATATTATAAGCTCAGGTGTATATAAAAATTTAAGAGACTACACTGCAGCTTTTGAAACAGAGCCAAGTTTCTCTAACCCTTTTATTACCACTATGCAAGATTATTATAAAGAGATATTAGATATAGCTTGGACTAATTTAGACCCTAATGAACTTGCTTCTTTAAAGAAATACACGAAGGAAATTAGAGAGAAGAAAAAATATTAATTAGAAGTATTTTCTAATTAAAAAAGGGGTCCCATTTATGGGACCCCTTTTTTATACCTAAAGTATTTTTAATCTAATACGGAACTAATTAAGCAATTAGAATGCTACTTGCTAGAACTTAGAAAAGCGAATACCGAATGTATAAGGATAGAACGATTGATTGCTAGTTTCTTTATCAATAATATTAGTTATGGCAGCAGTACCATAGAATTTCACATCTCCAATACCTATTTGAAATACTCCAGCCATTTTATAATCGTTAAAATTAAAATCTCCTTCATATTTTTTCTTTTCCCTGTCGCTAATTTGTTTATTTCTAGTATTTAGTAAATAACCAATATTTACTCCGCCTGCTACATTAATATCTTGTATTTTCTTAAACTTATAAGTTCGTGATAAAATTAAAGGGACAGTCAAGTAGTTAATATATAATTTATCTTTTTTATATACATTATTCGTTAAAAAAATATACATTTTTTCATTGTTTCTAAATTCAACTCCATTAGCATAATAATAATTAAACATTTCAAAACCAAGTCCGTATTTGAAATAATACTTATGTTTATATAAATTTAATTTTTGTTGTACTAACCAAATATTTACGTTGGTAGAGCTATTTTTAGGCTGCATTTTTCTTTTTGAAACGGGTATGCCCACAGCAGGATTAGTAAAGGCTCTAGTAATATCATATTTAGTATCATCCATATATCCTGAAATTCCAAAATCAAAATCAAACCAACTTGTTTCTAAATCCTTCATTGATTTTACTTTCTTTTTGGTATAGTCAAATCTAATGGCTTTAAAGTCGCCATCATTTAAAAAACTAAGCCATTCTTTTTTTTCATCTCCATTTACTTTAATAATTTTTAAATTTCCTAATGTTAAGGTGTCATTTGGAAATATTTTTTTTAATGAGTCTTGGGCTTGCACTACAATAGTTAATAATAAAAATATTAAAAGATTATATAAATATTTCATTTTTTTGGAGGCTTTATATGTAATTAATTGAAAAAGGTAGTTAGAAATACTACTTTGAGATTGCTATAACAGTTGCATCTAACTTTTCGTAAATACTATTATTGCTAATATACTCAGGCACTAATTCCTTCATCTTCGATACTAATTGCATTTCATCATTAGAAGTACTTAAAATATGCTCTAATTCAAAAGTGCTTTGTTTTACTTGCTCAAAAGAAACATCACGTACTTTCGCAATTAAAATTTTATCGTGATAAGTTTGAGTCGTATTCTCTTCATCATTTAATAATTCCTCATATAGTTTCTCCCCTGGACGTAAACCGCTATAGGTAATATTAATATCAATATTGGGAATTAAACCATATAAGCGAATCATCTTCTTAGCTAATTCGGAAATAGCCACAGGCTGGCCCATATCAAATACAAATATCTCTCCTCCATTGCCCATGCTTCCCGCCTCTAATACCAATTGGCAGGCTTCTGGTATGGTCATGAAATAACGGGTAATATTAGGGTGCGTAACGGTCACAGGACCTCCTTTTTCTATCTGGTCCTTAAATCTTATAATAACTGACCCATTAGAGCCTAAAACGTTGCCAAAACGCGTTGTAATGAATTTGGTAGCCATTCCTGACTCTTTAGAAAGTGCCTGGACATACATTTCAGCCATACGCTTGCTAGCCCCCATTACATTGGTGGGGTTCACTGCTTTATCGGTAGATATCATAACAAAACGCTCTACCCCATGCTGAATGGCTAAATCGGCCATTACTTTCACCCCAATTAAGTTATTTCTTACAGCCTCTGTAGGACATAATTCCATCATAGGAACATGCTTATAGGCAGCTGCATGGTAAATATAATGAGGCTTAAACTCCTCAAATAAATTAGACATTCTATTCTTATTGGTCACATCGGCCAAATAGTTCAGGCAGTTTACGCGGGTAGCACGTTCAATTAATTCAAGTTCTAAAGTATGTAAAGGCGTTTCAGCTTGGTCACATAAAATAATTAATTCAGGGCCAAAAGGAATTAATTGTCTTACAATTTCAGAACCAATTGAACCAGCTGCACCTGTTACTAAAATGCGCTTGCCTTTTACCTGCGCTTTAATCTGATTATTATTAATTAAAATAGGATCACGTTCTAGTAGGTCCTCAATTTTAATAGACTGTATTTGTCTACTATTAAATTTACCCTCTGCCCATTTAGCATATGGAGGTACACTTAAAACTTTAATATCGTGGTCTAAACAAAAATCGACAATTTCATTTTTTCTTTTTGTAGGAATAGTATAACTAGCTATAATTAATTCATCAACGGGTTGTATCGAAATTAATTCTTTAAAAGCATTAAAAGTAATAATAGGCGCCCCATTTAAATTTTTACTTCCTTTTTTCTTATCATCGTCTATAAAGGCAAGTACCTGAATATTGGCTTGGCCATCGTTTTCTAGAACTCTTTGTGTAGCTACGCCTGTATCTGCAGCACCAAAAATAACTACCATTCTTTTTTTCATCTTATAGTTTTTAGCATAGGCAAATAAATACCTTATTAAAACACGATAAGAAATTAAGAATAAAAAACTAAAAATGGTATAAAGAACAATGATTAAAGTAGTTAAAGATAAAATAGATCCATAACCCAATGCCAATGTGTTTATAACTAAAATAAGAAAAGAAGAACTTACAATGGCTATTAGAATTTTTAATGCGTCTTGCACGCCAGTATAACGAACAATGCCTGTATAAGATTTAGTAACTATAAAAACCAATGAATTAATTAATGTTATTAATACCATTGCATTAATAACATTACCCCAATTCACTAATTTAACGGCAACATTAAACTGAATTAATATGGCAATAAATAAAGCTAGAAGTGTGGCCCCTAGGTCTAATAAAAGAATGAAAAATTTTGGTACAATACTGAAATTCTTAATCTTAAACATATTGTTTTTAATTTCATTCAAATGAAGGGGGGTATTTGAAGTGATAAATAATAAAGCCTAGGTCAAAGTTACAGTATATCTTGTAAAAAGTAAACAATAGAAAATTCATAAAATCAATAATATATAAAATAAGAAATTTTATATATTATTGTAAATCAATTACTTATAATTATTTTGCTACTACTTAATTGAATTGACTTCATTTACATTATTTATTTGCTAAGGAAAATACAGCAATGTTAATTCTTTGTTTTAAGGGTAATTAAAAAGCTGTATGTATGTCAATACACGGTTATAGATTTAAATTAATTTTAAATTATAAGACTAAATTATTAAATAGCACAAATGTTCTTTATAAGATAATTATTAAAAAATTATATGTAATTTACTTTTTTATTAAAATATTTAAGATATACCGTTAAAAAAAAAAGGATAAAAATTGAAAAAAAGAAATAACTATCTTTTGTGTTAAAGATTGAGTATTTATGATGAAATGAGTTAACGAAAGTTAAAAAACAAAAAATATATAAATTATATTTATTTTGTTTATTAAAAAGAATTGGAAAAGCTATAAAAGGCAGAGAAAAAGTAAAAAGTCTAGAAACATTTGTGCCTGTAATTAAAGGGCCAGCTAGTAATGGTTGAAGTATTAATAAAATGGTAGAAAAAATAAAAAATAAATTTGATTTATAATTATATTTTAATAATAAAATTGGTGATAATATTGTAAGAAAAAATAAAATTCTTGATAAAAATAAATATAAATCTAAATATTTAGGTTCAGAAAAAAGCCAAATAAATAAGCCATAAATATGTTTAGTTGTAGTGTCATTGGGGTTGTTGAATAAAATATTTGTAATATATTTATGACTTAAAAATAATAAAATAAAATAAAATATTGAAAGTGATGTTACTTTTAAATTTATCTTCTGATAGAATTTAGATAATAAAATTATGAATATAAAAATTACTGAGGTTTGCCTAGAAATAATACCCAGTGTAATAGCAAATATTAAATATAAAAAAATATTTTTGAAAATTCCAAGAACAAGTATTATTGTGGAAAATAAAAACAATATATCATTTATATTATAACCAGAAGCTAGATAAGATCTTATAGTGTAAGGATTATAAACTAAAATTAAAAAATAGCAAATTTTATTTTGAATTGGAAAATCTGTATTGATAATAATAATAAATATTAACAGTAGTGTAATTATAATTATTATTCTATAAGTTAATAATAAATCTAAATTTAATTTTGATGATAAACTTCCAATTAAAAAATTAGGAACCCATCTTTCAGCAAAATGCGATTCTATATTTAATTTTGAAAGTTCATCTAATGATAAAGTTCTGCCAATTTTTGAAATTTGAACATAAACTGATAGATCACTAAAACCATTATTAATCGCTTCGGCATAATTCCAATAAATATTTGAAAATAGAAGAGGTAATATTGTCAAAAAAAATAATAAAATTATTTTAGGATTTATTTTTTGAAAATTAAATACCATACTTAATAATACATTTTATTGCATTAAATCCGTCTTTCCAATTGATCTTTTTTCCTTCTTTATAAGTCCTACCATAATAGGATATTCCAACTTCATATATTCTGATATTATTAATTTTTGCAATTTTAGCAGTAACCTCCGGTTCAAAACCAAATCTACATTCATTTAATGTGATAGATTTCAATATTTTACTATTGAACATTTTGTAACATGTTTCCATATCAGTTAAATTTAAATTATTAAATAAATTTGAAAGGAATGTTAGGAATTTATTTCCAATTGTATGCCAGAAAAATAATATACGATGGGGATTTCCTCCAATAAAACGACTACCATAAACAACATCCGCAATGTTATCTACTAAAAGCTTAAGCAATTTATTATATTCAATTGGATCATATTCCATATCTGCATCTTGTATTACAATATAATCACCATTAGATTTATTGATGCCATGATGAATTGCTGCTCCTTTGCCTAGATTTTCCTTATGAAATAAATAAGTAATATTCATTATAGGGTTATCATTGATAAAATTTAAAATACATTTTTCGGAATTATCTGAAGAAAAATCATTAACAATAATATACTCTTTTTCTATGTTATTAATTAATACTACTTTTTCAATTTTGTTCAGTATTTGTAATATTGTAGATTCTTCATTGTATACAGGAATAATTATTGATAATTTACTCATTAGTGAAATTTTAATATTTATAAAAACTATCTAATTTATATAAGCCATCTCCATCAGTACTAAATAATATTGTATTTAGTTTATCTTTAGAAAACTCACGTATCCTTGAGCCAAAATATAATTGTTCAATATTTAATAACTTATCTTTCTTCGAGTCGATAATAGCAATAAAAATTGATTTTGATTTTAAAGTAGAAATCAAAATACAATCATAGGGTTTATAAACCTTGGAGATATTTTCAGGACAACCTATTAAATCACTTGTTGCAATAGAAGGTATAAAACTATAAACCGGATTTTTAAAGAAAAGTGAGTCTTTTGGCACTTTAAAATCATTGCCTTCATATGATTTACCAAAACTGTAAATCGGCCAACCATAGTTCTTTCCATATTGTAAAATATTAATCTCATCACCACCTCTAGGCCCATGTTCTACTTCGTATATAGTATTATTATAGTTCAATAAACCTTGGGGATTACGATGGCCACTCGAAAATATATTAAAATTGAAAATGTTAGATCTTTGAATTTCTAAATCTTTTGTATTAAAAATAAGCACTTTCCCAAATGGTGAAGTAAGGTCTTGTGCTAATTCGCTAATTTGATCTCCATAAGAAGCTGATGGTGTGCCTAATGCAAAAAGTAAATTATCGCCCAAAAAAGTATACCCGCCTCCAATTCCATCGAATGTTGCATTATCAGATGATAACATAGGAGATCTGAATATTTCAATTTTTTTTGTTAAGTTAATTAATGAAACAAATTTATATTTTTCTTTTGCCCCAAATACTAAAAGACAGATAACATTGTTTCTATAATTAAAAATTTGTCTAATTGGATTTATTTCATCTAAATGAGTCCCGTTATATTTATTTAAAAATTTTATATCTATTTTTTGTGTATCAGTTTGTTCATATACAACTATTTCATTATTATTAAATAATATGCCAGCAGTTCTAATTGGATTTACTTTTAAGTTAATTTTTTTAACCTTCAAACCAAAAGAATTAGCTAACAGTATGTTTTTATTGCCTGAACTTTCATTTTCAAATAAATATTTTTTAGCAATTCTTTGAGATAGATGTTTTAAATTATCATATTTAAATATTAATATAAATAAAAGAAATATAAATAATAATAATTTTTTAAACATATTAAATTATTATATTAATTGTTTTTGAATTTTAATTTTTCTTGAGTCTATAATTCTTTCTTTAACAAAATCGTAATCTCTAATATATAATGTATTTTGTTTACTCAGATAACTAATATTAATTAGCTCTCTACTATATGGTTCGTATGTAAATATTTTAAAGCCATTTAATAAAAGTTTATCATGTATTAAACTTTCATCATAACCATATCTTTGGCCAGCACCATTTAATTCAATTATTATAGCCTTAAGTATTGAATTTTTTAATAAATTATTTGCGCCATTCAATACCTCAGTTTCATAGCCTTCAACATCAATTTTTAAAATTGACGGAATATCATTTTTAGTTATTTCATCTAGAGTTTTTACTGGAATTTTAATAACATTTTTATTTTCAATCTCAAAACTAGTAGCTACATGATTTGCAGTATCTAAATTTTCAGTAAAAGCAATTTCAGAATCTATTGCTCCTAAACCAATATTTAAAAGTATAACTTTATCATTTATTTGATTTATTAAAATATTAAATTTTAATAAATCAAATGTACTTGGAATAGGTTCAATTGAAATTGTTTTTGAACCAACTTCAGCAGATGCAAGAATAGTATATACTCCTACATTAGCGCCTATATCACAAAATGTATCATTTTCACGTAAAAAATGTAATAAAAATAGTTTATCATTAAATTCATGTAAGCCATTGTAAATATTACCAGTTACTCCTGTTAATCCTTTTCTTGCAACGATTTTGCTATTCTCAGAAAGTTTATAAATTATATCATAATTATTTAAAAAACAATTAATTTGCCATTTAAAAAAATTTGAGATACCCAACAACTTATTTTTTTTATTAAATGGATGATTCCAAATATAAAGTAATGTTTTTATCATATAAATAACTAATATCTATTTTTTAAATAATTTTAAATCACTTTCTACCATTTCTTTAATTAGAGAAGCTAAATTATATTTTGGTTTCCAGCCTAATTTATTCATAGCCTTAGAAGGGTCGCCTATTAATAAATCAACTTCTGTTGGTCTATAGTACTTTGGGTCAACCTTTACTAGAACTTGTCCTATTTCAATTTTATAAATTCCATAATTTTTAGAAACGTACCCTTCTTCTTCTTCTGCATTACCTCTAAATGAGAGTTCAATCCCTATTTCTGCAAAGGACATTTTTACAAAATCTCTAATGGTTGTAGTTTCACCTGTTGCTAACACATAATCTTCAGGTTTTTCCTGTTGCAAAATAAGGTACATGCCCTCTATATAATCTTTGGCATGCCCCCAATCTCTTTTAGAATTAAGGTTACCTAAGTATAAACACTTTTCTTGACCAAAAGCTATTTTTGCAGTTGCTCTTGTTATTTTTCTTGTTACAAAAGTCTCGCCTCTTAATGGAGACTCATGATTAAATAAAATTCCATTACAAGCAAACATATTATACGCTTCTCTATAATTAACTGTTATCCAATATGCGTATAATTTCGCAACAGCATAAGGAGATCTAGGATAAAATGGTGTATTCTCATTTTGAGGCACTGATTGCACTAAGCCATATAACTCAGATGTTGATGCTTGATAGATTTTTGTTTTATTAGTTAGTCCTAATAGTCTGACAGCTTCTAGTATTCTTAAGGTGCCTATTCCATCAGCATTAGCAGTATATTCAGGAATTTGAAAACTAATATGAACATGACTCATTGCTGCTAAATTATAAATTTCATCAGGTTGAACTTCTTTGATTATACTGATAATATTTGTACTATCTGTCAAATCTCCATAATGAAGATGCAAATGTAAATCAGGGATATGCGGGTCTTCGTAAATATGATCAATACGTTGAGTATTAAACAATGATGCCCTTCTTCTTATGCCATGTACTTCATAGCCTTTATTTAATAAAAATTCAGCTAAATAAGCTCCATCTTGTCCAGTTATACCCGTAATTAATGCTTTCTTCATCATTTCTTTACTTTTAAATTTATGATTGAAATTATTGCCTTTACAACACGCTGCAAGTCATCTATAGTTAAATTTGATCCTGATGGTAAACACAAACCATTATTGAATAAATCTTGAGATACATTTCCTCCAATATAATCATATCTTTCAAAGACTGGTTGTAAGTGCATTGGTTTCCATAAAGGTCGACATTCAATATTATTTTTTTCAAGATCTTTCCTTATATCATCATTAGTTAATCCATTTATTTTATTTGGATGAATTAGAATACACGTTAACCAACGATTACAAAAAGTGTTTGACGGTTCCAATAAAAATTCAATCCCATCAATGTTTGATAATTGTTGATAATAATAATCAAAATTTTTTCTTCTAGAATTTACTCTATCATTTAATACGTCCAATTGCCCAACACCTATTGCGGCCAAAACATTTGACATTCTGTAATTATATCCTATTTCAGAGTGCTGGTAATGTGGCGCAGCATCTCTTGCTTGAGTAGCTAAATAACGTGCTTTATTTATCGCTTCAAGATCATTAGAAATTAAAGCGCCTCCACTAGAAGTCGTAATTATTTTATTTCCATTAAAACTTAAAATACCAAAATTTCCAAATGAACCACATGGTAGATCATTAAATGTTGAGCCTAAAGCTTCTGCTGCATCTTCGATTAATGTGATTTCATACTTTTCTGCTAAGCTTTTAATTTCTGAAATTTTAGCTGGCATACCGTAAAGATGTACCGCAATTATTGCTTTAGGTTTTTTATTTATATTAATATATTTAATTATTGCAGATTCAAGTGCCTCGGGTGATATATTCCAAGTGTCTATTTCAGAATCAATAAAAACAGGTATTGCACCTTGATAAAGAATTGGATTTGCTGAAGCTGAAAAAGTAAAAGATTGACATAAAACAATATCATTACTTTTAACTCCTGCTAGTATTAATGCCAAATGTATAGCAGCTGTTCCAGACGATAAAGCTGCAACATGATTTGTTTTAGTTATTTCGCTTAATTTTTTTTCAAATAGATCAACATATGGACCAAGAGGTGCGATCCAATTAGAAATAAATGCGTCATTTACATTAGCAATTTCATTTAATCCCATATGAGGCGAAGACAACCATATTTTACTTAAATTCATAATCTGTTTTTTTGTTTATAATAATTCAAACAAATTGGTTCATAATCCAATGATTCCATCTTGTTTATAACTATGTCAATATCAAAGGTGAAATATTTGTATTCTATTAATTTCGAATCACTGTCATAAATAATATAATTAGCTACATTTATATATTCTCTATTTTGACCTAAACTACCGGTATTTATTAGTTTATAATTTCCGACAAATTTCTCATATTGTTGATGAGAATGACCTATTATATAATTATTTGTTATTTCCAAATCCTCTATAGCTGTATCTTTAAAAATATATTTGTCTTGTATTGTATGTTGTATTATAAAATCATCAAATTTATATTCTAAGCCTAAAGTACTTAAATAATCAAAGTATAGAAAATTAGGCATACAAAAATTAAAAAAAGCAATTACTATAGGATGTGTTCCTGAGTACTTTTTTTTTATGAAATCTTCTTCATGGTTTCCTTTTAATATAATTGAATTTTGCTTCAGTCTTAGTAATTCAATACATTCATTACTCCAAGGACCATAATTAACAATATCTCCATGACAAACTAGTATATCATAATTGTTTTCTTCAATTTTTAATAATTTTTCTAAGGAAACAAGATTACCATGAATATCACCAATAATTAAAATTCTCAATATATCATTTCTTTAAATAAATCTTCAAAATTATTTTTTGGACTCCAATTGGATTTAGCAATTGTCCATTTAACATCAAAATGCATTGATGAGGAAAGTTCTTTCTGTTCAAATTCAATTGTACATTCTGGAATTACTTTTTGTATTATTTTGGAAACAGATAGATTTGAAATTGAAACACCACTTGCACCCAATAATACAGAATTATCATTTATGTCAATTGATTTTATGCATAAATCAACAGCATCTGAAATATGTAAATAATCTTGAACACGTGAACCATCACCTTTTAGTTTTATTTTCTTTTCTATCTTAGCTTTTGATATAATCGTAGGCAAAAAAGATAGATTGGTTAATTTTTTACCATATAAATAAGTAAATCTGATGATAATATATTTCTGAACTGATGAAATGATAAATTCACCGACAATTTTAGATAGCCCGTATATATTGGGTGAATTGAAAGATGAATTCTCATTTATTATTTCTGAATGATTACCATATACATTAGTACTTGATATATATATAAATTTAGCGGTTGGATATTTACTTTTAAGACTTTGTAATAAGTTACAATTAACTGAAATCAAATCGTTATGTGATATATTATAATTACCCGCTACAATATATAAAATATCAACTGGGAAAGCTGAACTTAAAAATTCTGTTATTTGAATTTTAAAAAGTTCCTTAGGAATATTTTCAGAAGATTTATTATAAACACATATAAGATTATGATTCAATTTAATAACCTCTTCGGCTAGTGCAGCACCTAGAAAACCATTAGCTCCAATTATAGCAATATTACTCAAATTATTATATTTTAAATCCGTAAAAAATTGATTTCGGCTGTTTAATTTCAATATTTTGTATATTTCGTATAATTTCCTCTTCAGAAATAAAAATATCAGACCAAGCTCTTATTACCATACCTTCTTTTAATATTGGTGTCAAATTCTGTTTTGAACTGCGAATTGATGATAAAACTGCTTCAACTTCATTAAATCCAAATATAAATCGCAATGGTGTAGTACCACTAAACCTAGCATTGATTTCAAAAATAACAGGCTTCCCATTTTTTATTCTGAACTGAAAATTACAAGGGCCATCAACTTTTAAACTTTCTGCTACTGCGATTACAAAATTATCAAATTTTGAGTATTCATTATTGTAATACGCTCTATACGTATTGCCATCTCTAAGATCACGTTTTAGAGTGACAACTGACTTACATAATCCATTTAAGACGATACAGCCAGACGTATATTCACCTGAGTCATCATTTAAAAATTCCTGAATTACTAAATTCTGAGGATTAGCAATTACCTCTTCTAATTGCTGTTCATTTTCTATAATTAAAAGACCTTTAGAACGTGCTCCGTCTATTGGTTTTGCAAGATAAGGAAATTGTACATTTTTTTTAAACTCTATAACTTCTTTTAGGTTATTCGCCATTACAGATTTTGGATAATCGAAACCTTTTTCTTTTAAAAATTTTGCTGTTTTCCATTTATCATTTGCTATATCTATAACATCAGTACTTGAAACTATTATTTTAACACTATATTCGCTTTCTATTTCTTTTTTATATTTTGCTAAAATAGGCAGTTCTGTATCAGTTCCTATTAAAATAACATCAATATTTTCATTTTTTATAATCTCTTTTATTCGTTCTATATAATTAGGGTGGTTAGCAAAATGTATTTTGTGTGCTTTATTTGATATAAAATTACCGCTAGATCTATAATCGGGATCAGCAGCATGGATAATTAAAGAATTATCTTTAATAGCGTTTATACTTCTTATAATACCTTGCCCTAATAGGGCACCAGATCCAGTCACTAGAATATTCATAATTTTTATTAGTTTTGACCTGTGAATTTCTCCATAACTAAGGCGTCATTTGGTGAAACTTCTTTGTTAATAAATATTTTATTAAATGTTTTAAATAAGATTTTTATATCTAAAAGAAAACTAACATTATCTACATACTTAATGTCTAATAAAAATTTTTCTTGCCAAGAAATTCTATTTCTACCATTAACCTGGGTTAAACCAGTAATCCCAGGTTTAACCTCGTGACGTCTTTTTTGAAAATTATTGTATAAATTTAAGTACTCAGGCAAAAGTGGTCTTGGGCCGACTAAACTCATATCTCCTTTTAATATATTTAGCAATTGTGGTATTTCATCAATTGAGAATTTCCTAATAAATTTACCAATTTTTGTAACTCTTTTTTCTTCTGAAAATAATATTCCATTGTGATCTCTTTTATCAGTCATTGTTTTAAATTTTATTATTTTAAACATATGACCATTTTTCCCTGGTCTTTTTTGAAAATAAAATGGTGAATTAAAAGTTGTTGAAAATAAAAGAATCATTATTATTATAAATAATGGTAAAAGAATAACAAATAATACTAATGCAAATATTTTATCAAAGATATTTTTAAATATTTTTTTATACATTTATTAATTTATTATTAATTAGGTTATAAGTTGTATTTACTAAATAATTTTTCATTAAAAGTTGTTGTGCATTTTCACCATGTGATATAACTAATTCCCTATCATTAACGTATTTATTTAAAGCAGACTGCATAGCAACGATATCACCACTTATTAAACTTATTCCTGCATTATTATATTCAATTATATCTCCTATGTCAGTAGTACTATCAGTTGCTGCAATAATGGGCATTTTATTTTCAAGATAACTCAACATTCTTGATGGGAAATTAGGTATTGTAAATTTATTGCTTAGAAAAATAAGACCGATATCGCAAGATTCAATAATTAAATCATACTCATTTTTAGAAAAATTTGATAAATACAAGGCATTTTTAATTTCTTTTTTTTCAATAAATTTTTTTACTAAATTAGATTCTGTGCCAGATCCAATAATTAAGAAAAACATATTTTCATCATGCATGTTTATCTCAAGTACTTTCATAAAAAAATCAAGGCCTTGTGGTAACCCTAAATTTCCACCATATAAAAATATTAATGCCTTTGCTGGTATTGAATATTTATGATTTAAATTTTTTCTATGGGAATATTTATTTAAAAATACTTTGGGAGAAATTGAATTAGGATTAACTTCTATAAAGTTTTTATTTAAATATTTATTATGTGTTATTAAATACTTGTAATTAGCATTAGACATACAACCTATATAGTTAGAAATATTATATAAATATTTTTCTTTTCTTCTAAAGAACTTATATAGTAATGAATTTTTTTTCAAAAGCCCCATATCTACAGCGTTTTGAGGAAAAATATCTTTTAACAACAAATAGCTTAGTGCATCATCTCTTTCTTTTATGTATTTAATAGGTTTAACAATTGTTATTGGAGGAGTTGAATATAATATAATATCAAATTTAATGTCTTTTGTATACTTTTTTAACATTTTTAAAAATTGATACTCTATTAAAATAGTCGCTAATCCTTTTTCAAATATATTAGTCTTTTGAATATTAAGTGTTTTAACATTAATGTATCTTACCCTGTCAATAACTTTCAAACTATTATTTTCTTTATATCTCCTTTCAATTGGGCTTATAATTGTGATATCGTACCCTTCTTCATGAAATTTTCTTAATAAATCTGTATAAATACCTCTTTCATCCAATGATTTTATAGTAATTAAAGTAAGAAATAATAGTTTTTTATTTTCTCCAGGCATGTTCATTAATATAATCTACATAACTTATAATTATTCTGACAACTTTTTCAGAAACATTCGGCATCGAATAATCTTCAACTTTTCTAAAGCTTCTTACCTCACCTCTTTGCTGAGTCTCTAATTGAATTAAGCCCTGTAATATTCTTTCCGGATTTAACCCTACCATCATCACGGAAGCTTCTTCCATTGCCTCGGGTCTTTCGTGCGCCTGTCTGATATTTAGAGCAGGGAAGTTTAAAATTGATGATTCCTCAGAAATTGTTCCACTATCAGATAAAACTGCTTTAGAATGCAATTGCAAAGCATTATAATCATTAAAACCCAGTGGTTTTAACAACTGAATATTTTTATGTAAAACAATACCTTTTGTATCTATCATTTTTCTAGTTCGAGGGTGTGTGCTTACAATTATGGGTAAATCATATTTTTCAGCTACTAAGTTCAGACTTGAAACTAAACCAGTAAAATTTGAGTCACTATTTATATTCTCTTCTCTATGAGCCGATACTACAAAATACTTGTTGACTTCTAATTGCAAACGTTCTAAAATATTCGAGGATTTAATTGATTGTAGATAATGATTTAAAACCTCAAACATAGGCGAACCTGTCTTGATTATTCTATCAGCAGATAATCCTTCACGCAAAAGATATTCTCTTGCAATATCACTATATGTCAAATTTATATCTGAAATATGATCAACAATTTTACGATTGGTTTCTTCTGGAACTCGTTGATCAAAACATCTATTACCTGCTTCCATATGAAAAATTGGTATATGCCTTTTTTTAGCAGGTATTGCACATAAACAACTATTTGTGTCACCTAATACCAAAAATGCATTTGGCTTTATTTCTTCTAATAAAGGATCGATATTTATTAGAATTCTCCCAATAGTTTCAGTTGCTGTTTCTCCTGCGGCATTTAAAAAATAGTCAGGCTTGCGAATTTCCAAATCGTCAAAAAATATTTGATTTAATTCGTAATCATAATTTTGACCTGTATGAACAATAATATGCTCAATTGCTTCAGAATTATCTAAGGCACTCATTACCCTTGCTAATCGAATAATTTCAGGTCTTGTGCCTACTACTGTCATTACTTTTAAGCGCTTATTCATTGTTTTATCTATTTATACTTTTTCAAAGTAAGTGTCGGGGTCATTTGCATCATAAAATTCATTAATCCAAAACATTGTATATAATTCATCTTCACCTATATTCTTAATATTATGCGTATACCAAATTGGCATATCTACATATGATGGCTCATCTCCTGACAGATAATAATCATGGACTTCATTAGTTCCAATTTTTCTTAATTGGATTAGAGCTTTTCCTTTAATTACTGAGAACCTTTCAATTTTTCTTGTATGAAAATGATTACCTCTCGTTATTTCCTTTTTTGTAGTAGAAAATGAAACCTGTCCTCCTATTTCTAATCTTATTATTTCAACAAAATTGCCTCTTTCATCAATGTTATTTTTATATTTAACTGGGAAATGAGTGTTTAAATTAAAATATGACCTAAAAGTGTTAAAAAGATTTAATTCAAACTGATTATTAAAACTTGGAATTTGTCCATTTTTAAAATACGTGTTTTGGAACTTAATTAAGATTTCTAGAATTTCAGAAACCTTATAAATGTCAGTATGTCCAATTGTACATTTATCATTAGTTTTCGTATCAAATAAATCTATAATTCTTTTTACAAGATCATTAATATAAATAAGATTAAGTGTTGCATTTGTTTCAATTTTCGGGGTTTCATTACTGACTAACTGATGACAAAAGGTCGATATAACTGAATTATAAAATGGTACACCAAACGCTCCAAATACATTTGGTATTATTACTCCATGAAAAGTGGCATTAGACTGACTAGCCCAATTTGCAAATAATTCCCTGGCCACTTTTTTTGAATTTCCAAATGTGTTATTTCTCTCTTCTTGAATAGATGAAGAAAATATAACTTGCCCCCTAAAGCCTTTCCTTTTAAAGGATTCTACTAGTCTTTCGGCCAAGCCAACATTTGTATTATAAATACCACTTTCTTCACTATGGCGATTAAGCCCCGCTAAATGAACTATAATGTCACATTTTGAAACAAATGAATCGAGACCAATATTTTCATCAAACCAATCTCGATTGAATTCAATTAATTCAAATTTATTAGCATCTAACTCTAATGTGCGGCATAAATGCCACCCTATAAAACCATTTGAACCTGTTACACCAACTTTCATCATAATTAATATGGATATTGTATAGCATCTAGTTCGCCTAAAATATCTTTTCGAATGATTGGAAGCATTAATAATAACTGTTTCATCCCTTCTACATCTAAAATTGCAGTATTATGAGAGTGGTACTCGTTAAGATTTGCAATATCTGGCATTCCAACTGAAAAATACTGTTCATAGTTTAAATCCCTATTGTCTGCCGGAATTCTATAATACTCACCAAGATCTTCAGCCTTTGTCATGTCTTCTCTGTTAACAAGTGTTTCGTATAATTTCTCACCATGTCTTGTTCCAATCACTTTAATTTCACTTGAAGATTTATATAGTTCAATTAAAGCCTGTGCCAAGGTGCCAACAGTAGCAGAAGGTGCTTTTTGTACAAATAAATCGCCTTGATTAGCATGCTCAAAAGCATAAAGTACTAAATCGACTGCATCTTCTAATGTCATCATAAAGCGGGTCATGTTGGGATCCGTTAGAGTCAAAGCTTTATTTTCTTTAATTTGCTCTATAAACAAGGGTATTACCGAACCTCTTGAAGCCATAACATTACCATATCTAGTTCCACAAAATATGGTTTTATTAGAATCCAATATTCTTGATTTCGCTACCATAACTTTTTCCATAAGCGCCTTTGACATTCCCATTGCATTAATTGGATATGCAGCCTTATCAGTACTTAGAACCACTACTTTTTTTACATCATAATCTTGAGAAACAGTTAAAACATTATCTGTACCAATAATATTAGTCTTAACAGCTTCTAATGGGAAAAATTCACAAGAAGGGACTTGTTTTAAAGCTGCTGCATGAAAAATATAATCGACTCCCTTAATTGCAGGTATTAAGCTATCGCGGTCTCGAACATCCCCAATATAAAATTTTACTTTATTATTGTTTACTCTTTTTCTAAGGTCATCTTGTTTTTTTTCATCACGACTAAAAATTCTTATCTCAGAGTATTGATTTGTATTTAGAAAACGATTTAAAACTGCATTGCCAAAAGAACCTGTTCCTCCTGTTATTAATAATTTCATATAATTTCAGATTTTGTTTTTAATTCATTTGAAATTTTAGATAAATATTCAAAAGTTTTATTAGACGTAATTTCCCATGAAAATTTATTAGTTAAATCAATCGATTTATTTGAAAGCAAATTTTGTAATGTGGGGTTATTATATACTTTTATTATTGCATCTTTAATTGATTTATCATTAAATGGATCAAAATATATTGGTACATTTTCAAATGTAGATGGCATTGAACTAAAATTAGAACATAATATGGGCAAACCACAAGCCATAGCTTCTAAAATAACCATGCCAAAAGTTTCACAGCTAGATGAAAATATGAAAACATCCGATTCTCGGTAATATTTTTGTAATTCATTATACTCAACTTGACCAAGATATTTAATGTATTGTGGCGATTTTAATAATGATAGCTCTGCATTTAATAATTTCATAGCATCTGGTTGACTATCTCCAACTAAAGTTAATTCAATATAAAAGCCATTTTGGTTAAGTTCATCTATTGCTCTAACCAAAAACCACTGATGTTTATATAAGTTAATAGTTGATACGTAAATTAATTTGAAAGGATTATTGTAGCTTGGAGTAATAAATTCAGATTTTATAAAATTTTTGAAATAATTTTTATTAAGCCCATGCGGTATAATTGAAAATTTTTTTATACTGTTATTTTTTAATTCTCTTTCTACGATATTTTTACAATAGGTGTTTAAAAATATAATAGTAAAAGCTTTTTTATAGGAATATAAGTGAAGCGATCTTAATACTAAAAGTCTAAGCCATTCAATACTAAAGAAAAATCGGTTTATTTCTGAATGTTCTAGTGGTAATAAATTTCTACACATTGTGACATATGGCTTAGGGGAAAAACCAGTACCGGGTATAAAAATTAAACTTCTTTTTTTTTTAATGTAGGTATTAAATATAAATATTTTCCAAAGTGCCAAAAATAAATAATTTTTATTGAGCCATTTATGTGTAGACTTTTTTAACCAATGAGGGTTAGGTAGTTTATCTAATGTCTTTTGTGGTGCAAATATTTCAATTTGTTCATATCCATAATAAATTGCATAATCGTAAGAAAGAATTTCTCTAATATGAGTTAATCCACCACCAGATTTTATATTAGTAGCATCGATAATTAAATTCATGATTGGATATTATTTTTATCAATCCAGTTAGTTAAACTTAATATAAGCCAATATCTTGACCAAGAAATTTTATTATTTTCAAATGATTTTTTTAATTCGTATAATCCTTGCTTATTAAAAATATTTTGCTCAATTGCCTTATCATATATTTTATCTGATAATGGTTTTATTTCATTCGTTAACCAACTCTTCCATGGCATTATAAATCCTTGTTTAGGTCGATTCCAAAATTCTTTAGAAAAATCATCTTTGAAAATATTATGTAAAATGCTTTTAGGTGTATTATAGTTATATTTATCAGATTTGCTTAACCCTTGAAAAGATTCTAAAACTTTATGATTTAAAAAGGGTGATCTAATTTCTAATGAATGTGCCATACTCATTTGATCAGCATCTCTAAGTAATACATTAGTCATATAACAAGACAACTCCATGTATGATGTAAAATTAAATGAAGAATGATGCAATTTTTCAAATTCGATGCCAATTCTCACATACGGATCAATAATTAATTGATTGTTTGGTAAAAGAGTATTAATCCAATTATTTGTAAAAAATGTTCTATTATAACTGTAAGCTGTTGAATTAGAATCTGAATTTAGAAAATCCAAATATTTATTTGATGTTTTTGAATATTTAGAAATTAATTTAGGGTAAAATTTATTAACCATTTTAAAAATACGCATACGCTTAAATGTATTATACCCTCCAAATATTTCATCAGAACCAACTCCTGAAATAGCAACAGTTAGTCCAGCATTTTTTACGGACTTAGAAATAATCCAGGTATTGATACCATCTGCTGTCGGATGATCTATATCATTTAATGCATCAAAAACATTTTCTTCAATTTGTTTTGGATTAAAAAATATTTCATGATGATTTGTATTGTATAATTTTGAAACATAAGATGCAAACTCCTTATCTTTATATAGCTTATCATCAAAACATACAGTAAAAGTAGAAATATTATTTTGTAAATATTTTTTTGCAATTACTGTAAGAACAGAAGAATCAATACCTCCTGATAAAAATAGGCCGAGTGGAACATCGGAAATTAATGACTTTTCAACAGAGCTGAAGAGTATGTTTTTAAAATCTGAGATAGATTGGGGTCCTTTATCTACATCTTGTTTAATTGAATCCATTAGATTCCAATATGGTTCAATGATAATATTTTTATCTTTATAAACAAGGTAATGGCCAGGCTTTAGGCAATAAATGCCATTAATTAAAGTATTTTCGAAGGGAACAGTTTGATATTTTAAATAAACAGATAAAGAATCAATATTTAGTTTCGGTGAAATTTCTCTAATAATATTTAAGCTTCTTAATTCAGATGAAAAACCAAATTTATTATTATCGAAAAAATAATAGAGTGGTTTTTCTCCAAAACGATCTCTTGCAATAAACAAAGACTCTTCTACATTATCCCAGATAGAAAATGCAAACATCCCTTCTAAAAGATTTAAAAAACTAGTACCCCAAGCGATATAAGAATACAACAAAACTTCAGTATCTGAATTAGACTTAAATTTGTATCCTTTTTCAATTAAAATATTCTTTATTGAAATATAGTTATATATTTCACCATTAAAAATTAATGTATATCTTCCACAATCAGAAGTGAATGGTTGATTAGCTAAATTCGATAAATCAATAATACTTAATCTAAAATGAAAAAGTTGTATTTCTGTGTTATCATAATTTACAAATTTTCCAAAATTATTAGGGCCTCTATGTTTTAAACTGATTCTTAATTTATCGATACAAGAATCATCTAGCTTTTTTCCCACTAACCCAGCAATTCCACACATACTATATTTTATATTTTTTATACGAAATAGAAAAAATGAATGCCGCCAAAATTGAAAATCGAAAATTCATAATTATTGTTGCTCCAATAGATATTAGAAGAATAAAAAAAACAAACCTGAATTTATTTTCTAAATGAAAAAATAAATATATTAAATATAAAGTAAACACAAATGTACCCAATATTCCAAAAAAACTTAATATATAGCCTGGATCTGCGTCAAATTGTTTATCCCAATTCATCTTGCCAAAGAAAAGGTATATCAGTTCTGTAATTGACTGGTAGTTATAAGTTTTAAAATGATTGATTAAAACTTCCAATTTTGCTCCTCCAGAATCTTCTTTATCACCAAAAGGATTTGTGATATTACTTAACACTCTTATCTCATCTTTGTATTTAACAATGAAATATAAAAATGCAATTATAAATGTTGGTAAAACAATGATTATATATTTTAATAAAATTTTTCGATAAGCATACATATTAAGAAGTATGTATGTAATTAAAGCAGTTCGACTGCCAGAAAGAGTTATTGAAACAAGGCAGATAAAAAAAATGGCAATTTTTTTTAATTTATTATCATCTTCTTTCAAAATTATGATAAGCAACAAGACATATAATAAAAGAATTGATTGCCCCATAATATTAGGATTGTAATAAATGCCAGCTAATCTATTATTTAATTGAGAAAGTGCTTCAGTAGCTGAATCGTATTCATTAGTACCCCAATAATTTATGTCAATTGGGTAAAATTTATCAACAAATGATTTTATTGAAGAAATATTTAAGGTCATACCTATTTGTGTGAAAATTAGGTACCCTAAGATGATAAATAAAAATAGTTGTAAACGACGAGGCGGAATGTAATTTATAGGAAAAAGTAAAATCAAGCATAATATTTCAAGTAATCTAATAAATTGGGTTAAAAGGAAATTATCAGTAAAAGATAATGGTATACATAAAGTAAAAACTAAAAAAAGTGGCAACTTAGATATTATCTCATTTTTATTTAATCTTAAATTTAAGATCATTACAATAAATAATAAAAATAAAATGATAAATGTAGATTTATTTGTAGAATTTAAAATAAAACAGAAATATATAATTAAACTACTTAAAATAGTAGATATTTTAGAGTTATTAAATTTCATTAATTTAATAATAATTTATATATCTTTTCATATTGTTCTGCTATTTTTTCTATTGAAAATTGTTTTGCATTTAAGAATCCATTATTTATAAGATTTAACCTGAAATTATCATCATCAATTACTTTAAGTAACCCATTTCTTATTTCATTAATATTGTATGAATCCACAAGACATGCAGAATTATTTGATATTTCGATCATTGAAGAGTTAGATCCTGCTATAACAACTCTACCAATTGTATTTGCTTCAATAATAGGCATCCCAAAACCTTCGATAGTTGAAACTAATGTTACAATATCAGAATTGTAATATAATTCTAAAAGTTCTTCCTCAGATAATTTCATTGATATATTATAACAATCAATCTTATTCTCTCTAATTAAACTATTTATATTTTGATCTATTTTACCCACAATAACTAATTTGCATTTAATATCTTTTAAGGCTGGAATTAATCTTTTAAGATTTTTGTTTTCAGCGGTTCCTATTTGAAGGATTTGTGGATATTCTTTATTAAAAGGTTTTATATTTTTTATAAAATTTTGGCTAATAGATACATAGACAACTTCTATTTTTTTTAAATTGTGTTTGATTTGATTAATTACATCCATTTTTGTTGAATTAGAAATACACGTTATTACTTCAGATTTCAAACTTGGCAATGTAAACCAAAATAATTTTATTATACTTCTTTTATATCCTGATGTACTATGTAATATTCCACAATCTAGTATAGTTAAAATAGTTTTTTTCTTTTTAAGAAGGAGGGTTACATAATGTATATCCCCTGTAATGTGATTAATGTCACCTTGTAAAAAAAAACAATAAAACATATTTAATATTCTTCGAATCAAACCGTTGCTTTCAAAAGGTACGATTCTAAGTATTGGAAGAAAATCATTTGATAAATTATTTCTAACTTGTTCAAAATATATTTCAACGCTGAAATTTCCAAGCTCTCTTTGTTTTCTTTGAAAGAATATTACTTTTATTTTTTGTTTCTTATACTCCATTCGATAAATTTTTCTTCATCGTATATTAATGTAGTAATAAATTCTTCTGTTGTAAGATTATATTCCCAATTTAAAGTATTTTTTATTTTATCATTATTACCGTATACAAATTCAATATCATTTGGTCTGCAAAGATTTTCGTCAACTTTAATATATTTTTCAAAATCTAGATTTAGGATATTAAACAATTTAAGTATAAAATTATTTAATGAAATTAAATTGCCAGTACAAATATTAAAATCATCAGAAATATTATGTTGGACTATCTTCCACATTGCATCTATATAGAAGGGTGCATATCCCCAATCTCTTTGAATATTCAAATTTCCTACTAAAATCGGGTCTTTAGTAAAACCTAATTTTATATTTAAAGCTGAATTGATTAATTTTTTTATTACGTAATTATTTCCCCTCAAACAGGACTCGTGATTAAATAAAATTCCACTCGAGCAATTAATTTTATAAGTATTTCGATACATTCTGATTAAAAAATGTGACGTAGTTTTTGATATGCCATATGGATTTATTGGATTAAATGTATAATTTTCCATTATAGGTTGATCTGCAAGTATGACATTACCAAATATTTCACTACTAGAAGCTTGAAAAAATTTTACCTCAGTAGTTGTGATTCTTATTGCTTCAAGCCAATTATGAACACTGAAAATATTGTAATTTAATGTCTCTGAAGAGTGTTGGAAAGATTGTCCTACAGAGCTTTGTGCTCCTAAATTATAAATTTCAGAGGGATTAATATCAGTAATTATTTTTATTAAACTATTTATTTCAAAATTATCCAAAACTAAATTTTGAATATAATTCTTAATTCCTAAAAATTCAATTCTAAAATTATTTGTGTTAGAACTTCTTGTAATCCCATAAACATGGTAGTTTTTTTCCAATAGATATTTTGATAAATATGCACCATCTTGCCCTGTATAACCAATTATTAAAGCCTTTTTCAAAAAAATTAATTTAAGTTAAGCAAACTTTGCACAAAGTTTTTCGAATTATGATATTCATTCCAAATTGTACTGTTTTTTTGGGATTCTTTAATTAAAGAATCAAAATTATTTATAGCATCTTCAAATTTATGATAAAAAGAATCGAAATTATTTTCTTCAAATACTAGCCCTGAATTAAATTTATTTAACTGAAGACTCATCCATGTATTATCTGAGACGATTACAATTTTGCCAGCTGATAATGCTTCAGTAAATATTCCAGACGTTTGTACATGATAAAATTTACTATTGTAAGGCAGTAAAACTATATCCGATTTTTCAAGTAATAAAAAATAATCATTTTCAGACAATTCATTCCTTAATAATTCTACATAAGGACTATTTAATTTTTTAATACGTTCTATTGAGTTCTCTATAATATCCTCTATATTCGTATTATTACACTGTAATATGAAATTTGCTTTTGGATTTGGATTTTCGGTAACATATTTTATTACAAGATCACAAATAAATGTAAAACCCTTCTGTGTTCTAGCAGGACCAAGAGAAACAATATTAATTGTTTTAGTTAATTCGTTTATTTTTTTAGTTGGAAAGTTGTTATTTAGAGTATGAGGTATTGGTAAAACATTTATTTTAAAAAATGTTAATTTTTCATATTCGATTTTTAACATTTCAGAATCGGTAATAAAAAAAATATTTTTAGTTAATTTGTTAATTAAAAATAATAATAAAAAACCAAATTTATATAAAGAAACAATAATAGACCATCTTTTTATATCATATCTATATATACTCATTCTAAGTGTTAAAACAATTTTCGGCTTATGCTTAGCAAATAAAGTAAAAATAAAAATTGCAAATAAATCAATATACTGTGTTGTACCCATGAACAAAATCCATCTCTCATTTGATTGATTATATATTTTTTTTAGTCCTTTATACAAATGAATATTGTAGATAAATGTAGCTAAAAAATATTTAGAAAATATATTTTTAAAATATTTTTGTGATGGATTGATTTCAAATACTTTACTAGCATTCAACTCATTACAAATTTTAGAGTCGCATTCTTTCGAAACTAAAATTTTGAATAATAGTTTATTTTCATCAGCTATTTTTTTTATACTACTAGCATAATTGTATAAATGACCAGAATAAGAAGTTAATCTCGGTTCGATCATGCATAATACTTCTGTCATTATATGTTACTTAATTTTATCCATCTGTTAAATTTAGGCCTATGTTCATTTGTCCAATTATTCCAATATATAAACAATAATATTCTTGAAATTAAATTTAAATGTTTATAATATATTTTATTTTTTTTATAAATTTTATCGATCATTTCAGTTTTAAACCCATTTTTAATAAAATTATCGATTAGATTATTCTCCATTTCTAAACTCAAATGTGTTTCTATTAAAATAGTAAGAGGATATTTACTTAATGATTTTATAAAGCTTTCTTGAAACAAATCGTATTCTCCCCCTTCAATATCAGATTTAATTAATATAGAATAATCTTTATGCGTTTCTAAAATATCACGTATATCGAGAAAATTTTCAATTTTTTTATTTATAACCTGTATTTGAATTGATTTATTAAGCAATTCTCGATTAATTTCTATATTTTTTTGTAAATGAACACAGCTATCGGGATTTAATTCATAAGAATAAATAACACCTCTTTCTAAGGTTTTTGAAAGACCAATGCTATAATAACCATCATCAGCCCCGATATCAATAATCATTGTAGGTTTATTAACAGATTTGTACTCATCAAAATAAGGGTAAAGTTCACTTTCATATGTTCCTAGATATTTCGGGGCGTATTCAGACCCTCTTCTTAAATCAGCTAAAATCATACCTTTAAATGGTCCATGTAAAATTGATTTTCCATTTAAAAAGGAAAAAAGTTTAAAGAATATTTTGGATAAATAATAAAACGGATTCAAAGATTCTGCAACACTTTCAATTCCAGAAAATCGGTAAATAATTTTTCGCATTATTGTATTTTACTTAAATATGTATTTGAAATTTGGTTCCAATGAAAATTAGACTTTATCTTATCAGAGCTTTTGAAAAAAAACCCAGTATTAAATAAATTAATTGAATTTATGATTGCTTTGATGTATGTTTCTTCATCCGTATTATTAACTATTATTGCATTAGTTAAGTCTTTGAAATGTAATTTTAAATCTGCTACATCATTAGTTATAACAATTTTATTAAGTGCTAACGTTTCATAAGCAGTTATAAAAAAACTTTCGTAGTTGGATGGCAATAAAACAACTTTGTGTTCTAAAATCATTTCTTTAATTTGATTAGATGATTTTGTGCCAACAAAGTTTATTTTCTTGTCTATTTTTAAATCTTTTACAAGTTTTTTGAAATATATTTCGTCTTCTCCAGTTCCTATTATCGTCCATGTATTCCATATGTAATTAACTTTAGATAAAGCATATGCTATTTTATCAAGTGGTTTTTGCTTTAAAGCAATTCTGCCTATTGAAACAAAATCATATTTCACATTATTATTTAAAGATTGTTCGAAAAATATTTCAGAAAGCCCACAGCCTAAGACATAACAATTATTTTTATTAATACCCCATCTTTCAACTAATTGTTTTTTTAAATAATTACTTATTATAAAATTATTTGTACAAAATTTAACACCTACCATTTGTAAGAATGTTGAGAAATTAAATCTAATATTTTTTAAATTTTGTAAACTTACCAACGGACTAAAAGTTGGGAGATCTGGAGCAGCTATATAAGTGGAGTTTTTTATAGAATTGAATCTACAAAAAGGAATTACAAAAGATGCTTCTCCTGTGAAACTACAAACTAAATTAGGTTTTAAAATAATAATATTTAGTAAAGAATTATAAATTGAGTTTAAAAAACTAAATCTCTTGCTATAATTCTGAGAAAATATATATTTCACAGGGTAATCATTTATGTTTAGGTTTAATTCATCTGACCCCGGACAGATAACGTAAACATCATGACCAAGTTTTGACAAAGAAGAAGCAAATCCTCTGATAATTTGTTGACCGCCACCATAACCTTTTAGGTGAAATGGGAATTGGTATGTAAATAAAATTTTCATTATTTTATTACATCTCCTATTATTTTAGCTTGATGTTCGACACCTAGATTTGATTTAGTTCTTTTTAATGATTTTTGAATTATTTCAGCTCTTTTCTCAAAATTTAAATCCATCATTTCACTAATTTTGTTCACTAACGAATTAATACTATTTGATTCAAAAAGTAAAATTGGATTATCTAAAATCTCACCAATTGCTCCTGTATTACTTCCAATAACCAGAGTCTCACATGACATAGCCTCAACTAAAACGCGTCCGTATTGTTCTTTAAAGTTTCTATTTTCTATTGAAGGCAATACTACTAAGTCTACTGCATTGTAATAATCTGGCATTTGATTATGATCTGAATCAAAAAAAACTATTTTTTCGGTTAAATTATATTCTTCTATAATATTATTTAAATATATTATATAATCACTTTTATAAAATGAGAAATTATCTATTAGAATTTTAAAGTTTCTTTCTTTTAAAATAGATGTAGCTTTTAAAAGTATATCTACTCCTTTTTCTGGTACCAACCTCCCAAAATAAGCAATTGTAAAACTATTTAAGCCAAGTCTTTTCTTGGTAGAATCTACATATTCTTTATCTTGTTTTACAAATCTTAAAAGGTCAACCCCATAAGGTATTTGGAAGAGAGATTTTTTATTAAACCCATATTTTTCTGAAACATTAACTGCTTCTTTTGAAATTGGAAATAAATTAGTTATATTATTTGTTGCAAAGTTTTGAAAATATAAACAAAATAAAGAACCAATTGAATTCTTTAAATCACCATGTAGAAAATTTTTATAAAATTCGTTTAAATAATTTCTAAATCTATTTTCAACAATTATTGTTCCAACTCTTATATTAAAATTTTTTGCTATTTTTAAAGTTTTATAAGTAATATATGATGCTGTATCATATTCTAATAAAATATAGTTAGGATTTATTTTGCAAATTAATTTTTTTAAACTTCTAATGGTTTCAAGTCTAGGGTGCAAACCAATAATTTCATGAATAGAAACATCAAATGGCTCATTTTTATAATCTGAAATTCCATTATGTGCCTCAACAATGGTTTTTTTATATAATATGGCTAAATGAATTTCAAAATTATATAATAATTTTAAACTTCTTATATAAGACCTATTTATATCAATGATGGAAGAGCTTGAAAAAACAAGTAATTTCACTAATCAGATATTGAATTTTTACAAAATAAAATTAGTTTATCTATTTCTTCGGTTATTGAATCATTTACATTATAATTTTTTTTTCTTAAATTTTCGTTTATTATATTAAAGTAATTTTGATTAATGATATCATTAAAATCATATATTAAATGAATTTTTGATTCTGCAAAATGTTTTTCTGCACGATTTTTTATCAATTTTGCCATCTCCAAAAGCGATACTGTTTTTTCACTAGATAAATTATAAATAGAATTATTGATTGAATTTTCGATTAAATATTCAGTGCATTTTACAACTTCTCTTATTGGAATAAAATCTTTACATACATTAAGCTTAGATTTAATTAGAATTTCTTTTGTTTTACAAACATCATAGCATAAATTATTAACAAAAGAATGCCAAATATTTGTATACTTATCAAATGGAGCACCAAAGGAATTAGATAATCTAAGTATACTATATTTTGTATTTTTATTATTAGAACAATAATAATTTAAAATATCTTCCACTGCTTTATGAGTAATAGAATATATATTGTCTGGTTTTGTTAAAGTATTTTCGTTAATTATTCCGCTAATTTCATTACCATATACTTGAAAAGTTGAAAAGTATATTATGTGTTGGACATTTTTTTTTATAGCATTTTGAAAAATGTGTAGCGAATTAACAATATTAATATCTATTGCCTCACTAGGATTTTTTTCGCAATCAATTGAATTCATATTGGCAAGATGAATCAAAACATCAATATTATTTGGAAACTTAGTGTCCGTTAATAAATCTTGGTGACTGATTATACTCAAATTCGGAAAAATTAAAAAAGGTTCAGGAATGGCTTTTTGCCTTGTTGAAATAATTAATTCATGTTTCAAATTTAGTGAAGAGATTAAATTTCCGCCAATAAAACCAAATCCGCCGGTTATTAATATTCTCATCTACTTACTAATTCATTATAGCTAAACATACTATTTTCTAGTTCTATATTTTGTGATTCTGAAGGATCGTGTAAGATATTGGAGATGTTCAGTAGTAAATTATAATCATCTAATCCTTCAAAAGCAAACCAAATATTTGCATTTATTGTAATTCTTTTATAATTGCTCAAAGATAGTTCACAAATAAAAACTTGGGTTTTAGTTTTACTTTCATCGCGATCATCTATAAATACAAACTTTATTCTTCCATAGGGAACTATTAAATTAGAGACCATCGAGTTGTGTTTTTTCCAACCTTTAACAGCTCCTTTTTTTATAGTAGTAAAATAAGCTTCCCCAAACGAAGTGAATGAATTTTCGTTTGATTTTAATGCGTGAAAAATATCACCTTTTTCATTAGGTATTATTTTTAAGTCTGTAATACTTATTCCTTCAAACATATTAATTATTTACTGTCCAGGAAATTTTTTTTTCTTTTGCTAAATTTTCAAATAATTCAATTTGTTCAAGAGTAAAACTAAATAAAGATTGCTTAGATGGATTTTTAAAATAGAATTCATAATACCAATTGCCAGTAAATTCAGTAGTTTTTTCAAAATTTAATACTGGCTCCCAATCTAAGGTATGTAAAGATTTATCGCAATTTAATTTCAATAGGTTTGCTTCAAGCAAAGCGTTTTCGGTATTTGTTGTAATACCAGTATTAAGCTCATTATTATTTAAAAACCAATTTTCACTTATCTTATTCAGGAGTTCTAATACTGTATGATTTTGATTATACGCTGGCCCAAAATTAAAAGATTCTCCATTTATTTTATCTCGTTTTTCTGTCAGCAATTGTCCCAATCTTAAATAACCGCTTAGGGGCTCTAAAACATGTTGCCAAGGCCTTGTAGCATATGGGCTCCTAATTTCGACATTTTGATTTGCTGCCCAGCTAGTGATTGCATCTGGAACAATTCTGTTTGTCGCCCAATCTCCCCCACCAATTACATTTCCAGCTCTTGCCGAAGTAATATGCTTATTTGGATCCGATTTATAAAATGATTGAAAATATGACGAAAAGACAATTTCTGCACCTGCTTTTGAAGCACTATATGGATCTTTTCCTCCTAATCTATCATTTTCTCTGTATCCATATGTCCATTCTACGTTATAATAACATTTATCACTTGTAATAACAATTAAATTGCTTTTATGACTCATTAATCTAAAAGCTTCAAGAACATTTACGGTACCTATTATATTCGTTTCGTATGTTTCTATTGGATTTATAAACGAGGTAGATACAATAGGTTGTGCAGCAAGATGAAAAACGAAATCTGGTTTGACTTCATCAAAAACCTTTTTTAGTGAATTATAGTCTCTTACATCACCATATATGTGGTTAATTTGACTTTCTAGATCAATAGCCTCAAATAAAGAAGGATTAGTGGGAATATCTTTTGAATATCCATAAACATTTGCACCTAATTTTAATAACCAAATTGATAGCCATGCTCCCTTAAAACCAGTATTACCAGTAATTAAAACTTTTTTATTTTTATAAGTATCTTTAAACATAAAATTTATATTTTCCAAATTTTCCAATCTGCGGAATTATTATTCCATAAATCATTTAACGTGTTTTTATCCCTTAATGTATCCATGCAACTCCAAAAACCTTTGTGTTTATATGCACCTAATTTTTTATCTAACGCTAATTTTTCTAAAGGTCTTCTTTCGAATACTTCAGAATCTTCATCATTGATATAATTAAAAACTTCATTTTCACATACAAAAAAACCTCCATTAATCCACGATCCATCACCCTTTGGCTTTTCTAAGAAATTTGTAATTGTATTATCCGGAGAAATGTTTAAGGCTCCAAATCTTCCTTCAGGCATAACAGCAGTCATTGTAACTGTTTTACCAGATGCATTATGTTCAGCAAGAAGAGATTTAATATCAACATTAGCTACACCATCACCATAAGTTAAAAAAAATGGTTCTGAATTTAATAATTTTTGAACTTTTTTTATTCTGCCTCCAGTCATAGTATCTAAACCAGTATCGACTAATTCGATTTTCCAATTTTCAGATTTTGAATTACTAAAAGTGTAAGAATTATTGCTTAAATCTATTCTTAGATCGCTTTGATGTAAAAAATAATTATGAAAATACTCTTTAATATAATATCCTTTATAGCCAAGAAGAATAACAAAATCATTATAACCATAATGACTAAATATTTTCATAATATGCCACAAAATTGGTTTATCACCAATTTCAATCATAGGTTTCGGTTTTAATATGGACTCTTCACTTATTCTCGAGCCGAAACCACCTGCCAAAATAACTACTTTCATTATTTATAAATTATAATTTAAGAATATTTTTTCTTAATGATAAAACTTTTTCATATAATTTTTTTGAACCATATTTACTAAGTAAATTAACAATCATATACTTAAAGCTAAAGCTTACTTCTTTATAATTATAATAATTAAGAATTGAGTAATTGTTAATATCATTATTAATTGATTTTAGATAAAAATTACTCATTTCTATTCCTAAAGTATTTGGAATTTTAATTTTTGAAAGATCATTAATAAGTTCGTATTTATAAGAATTATAATTCCTCAAAACGTCCTCAATTTTGTCTTTAAGTTGATCAAAGTTATCTATATCAAAATCATAATATTTTAAATTGGGAAATTTTTCATCAGCAAAATCACAAAAACCTGCTTTATTTGAAACAAAGAGCAAACAACCACTAAATAATGCGTCTAAGGCTATTAAATTGAAAGTATCATATCTTACTGGTAAAATCAAAACATTATTACCTTTATAAAGTTGAAGTAATTCTATATTTGTAACAGATTTAAATGTTTGTATGGTAATATTATGTTTTTTACTTAAATTATTAATATGATTTATTGCACTTTTACCATTATCACTATAATCATCATCTCCATACATTAAAATATTTTCATATAATTTTTTATCAATTTTACTACAAATATCTATAAATAGATCAGGCCCTTTTCTTTTCTCAAATCTTCCAAGAAATAATAAATTTGGTTTTATATAATTTAATTTATCAATTTGTTCTAGTTGCTTTGAAGAGTTGATTAAATTAAGTGGATTTAAATTAAAAATAATCTTATTTGTATATGATTGCCATTCTTTTATATATCTACTTGACAAACTATAAGCAAAATCTGTTGACAAAAATTGCATTTTTTCAAGTTCTATTAATTCATGAATTTTAGAAGAAGATGTGTTAGCCCAATTCATTTTCATTGTACTTGAAATATTTCCCAATAAATTAATTATTAATACCTTAAACTGAACATTATTTTTTTTAAAAGCACTTCTAATATATGACCCAAAAAAATTATAATCAGGAATTTCAACAATATCAAATTCAAAATTTTTAGCTGATCTCCCAAACTGGTTTGCAATTTTTAAAGCAGATAGATTAGTAGTATTAAGAGTGTTGTCATTTACTACTTTTACATCAACCAGCTTTTGAAATTTTATTACTGTGCAATTTAAAGGTCTATTATAATCAATCGACTCCTTTTCAACAAAATAAAAAAAAGTAAATTGAGGTATTGACTCAATAATTTTTCTCATTAGTTCTTGCCCACCGCCTGCAACATTTAAGTACAAATCAGTAGTTAGAAATAAAATTTTCATTCCTTAATGTTTCGGGGTTAAAATTAACCACTCCATAGAATATGGCCTTCCTTCTCTTAATATTGCATATTTCGTTTTTACATCTGCGTTATTTAATTCAGGATAATTATATAATTTAGTTTTTTTAATATCATCTATTGAATAAATTGATTTTATATAATGAGATTCTGAGTAACAATTTTTCAACTTGTCGGATATGTATAAATCAACGAAATCATGTGTTTCAATTAATATTGTTGTTTTAGATAAACTAAGAACTGTTTTTTTGTCTGTAAAAAGATCTAATTCAAATCCTTCGCAATCAGAAATTATAAGTGAATTACTTAAATCATTATCTAAAATCCATTTAGTAGTACAAGCTTTATTATAAATCATATTATTGATTCCATTCAAGGACGCCATTTTATTACACATTTTAATTGCATATTGATTTATATCAAAAACAAATATTTTAGCATTTGGAAAAAATCTTGCGAATCCAACAGCATAATAACCTTCTGCACAACCTATATCGATAATTTTAATAAATTTCTTTTTAAGTAAATCATTAATTTCTGCATGAAGTTCGCGTTCATATGATCCTAGTAGTTTTGGAAATAAAGCAGAACCAGTTGAATCTAATGAAGGATAGAGCATACCCTTAAATGGACCATTTAGTACCATTTTTTTATTAAAAACTTTAAAAATATAACCATAATCAATTTTATTTTCAATCCATTCAGATCTCATATTAGGTATAAATATTTTTTTATATAAAATATTGAAAATTGGTGGTATAAATAATGTAGGATTTAGGATCAAACTCTTTATTCTAGCATAAAGATAATTCATATTAAATATTTTATTGTTTTACTAATTTTAATTCATTTGATGAAATTGAATATAATTTATCACAATTACTTATTGTTGAAAGTCTATGCGTAATCATGATTATTGTATACGAATTTTTCAAATTTAGAACAGATTTTATTACATTCTCTTCGGTCTTTTCATCTAAAGCAGATGTTGCTTCATCGAAGATTAAAATTTTAGGATTATGGTAAAGCGCTCTTGCTATTCCGAGTCTCTGTTTTTGACCTCCAGACAACCTAACACCTCTTTCTCCAACTTTTGTATTGTATTTGTCTGGAAGTGACTCAATAAAATCATTAAGTTGTGCTTTTTTAATTGCTTCTTCGACGCCCATTAAATTAATATCTTTTTCATTAATCCCAAAAGCAACATTTTGAATTATTGTATCGTCTACTAAGTAAATGGATTGTGGTACATAGCCAATATTTTTTCTCCAGCTTATAGGATCTTCAGAAATATTTAGATTATCTACAGTGATCGAACCAAATGAAGGAGAATATAGTCCCATTAAAATATCAACAAGTGTACTTTTACCTGAACCACTTTCACCGACAATACCGACAAAATCACCAACTGAAATAACCATATTTACATTATTCAATATAGCCTTAGATACACCTGGGTAATTAAAAGTAATGTTTTCTATTTTAATATTTTGATTAAAATTATAGACAGTCTTATTTCCTGATGTATTAACATTTATTGAATTTTTTTCAATCGTATTTTTCTCTTTACTAAGTGTATTAACTACAGGTATTAGATATCTTATAGATTGTATTGAAGATATCATTCTGTTAACGGATGGTAATATTCTAAAAGCAGATGCAATAAATATTCCTAGAAATGGCAAAACATGATCTGTTTGGCCTTCAGAAGTTAGTATTATAATAAAAATGGATATGCCTAATGCAAATACAGATAAAAATTCTAAATAATGTCTCGGAATTTGAGATACTGTACCAGATTTAATGGCATTATTTGCATATTTATTTGTATGAAGATTAAATGCTTTGATAAAATAATTTTCTACTCCAAATAATTTTATATCTTTTATACCTCCAAAGCCCTCCATTAAATATTTTGATCTTCTTTCTGAATGAATCATTCTTTCATTTCCCCAAATTGAAAGTTTATTTTTAAAAAATTTCGCATATAAAAGTGAAGAAAATAGAAAGAATATTAGAATAGTTAACGCTCCAATTGGTTGAATTAAGAAGAGAATAACTACTAAACTTATTGCAGCAAAAAACTCACTTAAAAAAATTAATGAAGTTTGAGAAATTGAACCTAACAAATCTATCTCAACTTGTATATTTTTAATCAGTGGGGCTGAATTATTTTGAGTATGAAATAGATAAGGAAGGTTGACGTAACCATTAAAAAAATAATCTGACAAATATGTATATAAATTACCAGTAAATAAAACCTGTTTCCACGCTAAATAAATTAAAAAAAGCCCTCTTATTAAATAAAAAAGAATTAGAAAAGATATAAGATATATAATAAGTAGTTGTTTGCTGGGGTTTCCTAAAATTTTAATTAACCTACTGATGATATGATATTTATTTATAGAATTTGTATCTGAGAATATTGATAATATTGGTAGCAATAAACCTACTCCTATAATTTCAAAAAATAGTCCAATAATCATTAATAAAAATAATTTTAATAAAATTTTTTTTTGATTTTTAGTTAAAAGATATAAGAAATTATTAACAAAGGTATTCTTTTGTTTAATCATAAAAATTAACTTGACTTATAATTATTTTGTTCATACCAAATTATAGTTGCTTCTAATCCATTTTGAATATTGATTAATTCATCATTATATAGAAGTTTCATTAATTTATTATTTAAAACCTTAGATTTATTTCCAACAAAACCATTTATATCATACTTGACATTGGCATAGTCTACACCAATAATATTACAACACATTTTTGCAAAATTGTTAATTGAAATAGCTTCTCCAGATCCAATATTAATAATCTTATTAGAAGTGATATTAGAAAGGGATGTTACACATTCAATAACATCATTTATATATATTAATTCTCTTTCTTGGTTGCCATCTCCCCATAGATAGATTTCTTTCTTTAAATATTTGAAATCTAAAATTTTACGAATAATATCATAAATAAAATGTAATTGTCTTCCATCATTATGATAATTCGGACCATAAATAGTTGAGGGAACAAAATATGAATAATTCATACTAAATTGATTTTGAAGACTTTGAAGTCCGCTTAAAAGCATTCTTTTTGACATTGCATACGAGTAATATTTATCCAATGGCAATCCAAGCATATAATTAGACTCCTCTAATTCATAATTTTTTGAATATGACGCACTTGTCCCAAATGCTATCATTTTTGCCGTAGGACAATTACATTTCCACCAATTAAGTATATTAGTATTTATTAATTGATTAATTATCCACTGATCACCTTGATGATGTTCACAAAAATCTCCTGCACGTGTCCAAGCAGCTAAATGATAAATTTGATTATAATTTATTTTTGGAATATTTTCACAAGATTGTTGATTAGTTAAGTCTACATTACTAGAATTCAGCTTTGTAACATTGTGACCTTTTTGTTCCAAAAAAACCGATAAATGCCTACCTAAAAATCCTGATGAGCCAGTAATTAATATATTCATATAAATTAATTATTTGGATTGACTGGAAAGTAAAACTCTATGCCACTTTCAATTAAATTTTTATTATTTGCAAGTATTTCTTTTTTAAAATTCCAAGCAAATACATAATAAATATCTGGAAATTCTTTTATTTCATCTTCCATTACAATTGGTATATGCATACCTGGCGAATATAAACCTTTTCTTAGTTGGTTTTTTTCAACCAAATAATCAATGTAGTCAGTACCAATTCCAAAATAATTTAGCATTGTATTTCCTTTTACAGGAGCCCCCATACCATAAATTATTTTATTATTATTTTTTGCATTTTGAAGAAAAGCTATATTGTCTATCTTCATCTGTTTAATTCTTTCATTAAACAACAAATATGTATCCTTTTCATTCATCTTTAATTTATCTTCATCTTCCCTTAATTTAGTTAATCTTTCAGTTGGTATTTTCTTGTTCTTATGTGAAATATAACCAACTACAGAACCTCCATGAATTTCATCTACATATGCGTCAAACATTGATAAATTGTGTCTATTCAAAAGAGTTTCGATTGTTTTTAGAGTATAGTAAAGTAGATGCTCGTGATAAATTTGATCAAAAGCATTGTTTTCAACTATGTTTTTCATATACAAAAATTGTACAATAAAAACACCATCTTCTTTCAATGCGGATTTAATACCCTTAGTGACTGAATGTAATTCCTCTAAATGAAAAAATACCCCTGCTGCATTTATTAAATCAATCTTATTATTTAAATTGTAATTTTGAACTAATTCATTATTAAAATATTCATTAATTGTATATACTCCTGCATCATTTGCCATTTTTGCTGTAGTCTTTGATGATTCAACGCCAATTACATTATAACCCAATTTTTTAAAATGTTGAAGTTGTGTTCCATCATTCGATCCAATATCTAAAACAGTTTTATCTGTTAAATCTTTACAAAACATTTTGTCTGCTTCAATTGCAATTTTTTCAAAATGTGCTGAAAGTGACTTTGTAACTCCTGACAGATAAGTATGATCTCCAAACATAATTTCTTTTGTTACCGTGTAATCTAACTGTGTAGTACAACAGTCATTACAAAATAAAACCCTTAGTGGATAATAAGGCTCGCTTCCAACATCTTCCTTTTTTAAGAAATTATTGCACCATGGTTGTAGTCCAAGATCGATAACTAAATCTAAATTTTGTGACTCACATACTCTACAATTCATAATAAAATTAATTTATGCTGTTTGGTTTATAATAAATTAGCCTCCATATCTCTTTGAGATAAGATTGGATTTGTAATTGGCCACTTTATGTCTATTTTGGGGTCGTTCCATCTAATTGAAAACTGATTTTGACTACCTGAGTATATTTCCGATTGTTTATAAGAAAAAATGGACTCTTCTGATAAACACAAGGTACCATTAACGCATCCGGGAGGTATTAAAATTTGCATTCTATTTTTTGATGTTAATGTAAATGTTTCATAGTTTTTATAAGTAGGTGAGTCTTCCCTAAAGTCTAGTACTACAAAATATATTTCACCATAAAGACATTGTACTAATTTCCATGTTTTTTTATCACCGTGAAGCCCCCTTAACACATTTCTTCGTGAAACCGATATATCATCTTCCTTAAATTCGATTAAATGCCCATTAATGTCTTTAAAATTATATTCATTAATGTTATATGTTTGAATGTACTCACCTCTAAAATCATAAAATGACTTAGGATATAATAATATTAAATCTTGGATTGTCGTTTTGTCTTGGTTAGTCATTAATTTGTATAAAAAATAATTTTTGTTCCGTCATTTTCAAAATTAAAGTTAACCTCAACCAATTCCGAAAGGCTTTTTCGAACTTGTTCCTGTAAATCTTTATTAACATAAAAAATGAAGAAACCTCCGCCGCCTGCACCTAATAGCTTTCCTCCTAGAGCGCCAGCTTTTTTTGCTCGCAAATAAATATCGTCCAAAAAGGTAGTTGTAATTGCCGATGAAAGTGTTTTTTTTGTTTCCCATGCATCATCCAATAATAGACCAAAAGCATCCATTGAAATATCACTTGTTAAAATTTTGACACCTTGTTCAACCATTAGTTTTATCTTATTTAAATCTATAGTGATTTTATCTGTTTTCGTGTTTGATATCTGTTCCTCTAATATTTCATGCGCATATCTAGACACTCCTGTATAAAACATTAATAAGTTATTTTCAAGTTCTTTTTTTCTATCTAGATCTAAAATTAGTCTGTTTACACCAAACGAAGCATCTTGTCTTAAATCAAAAAAGTTTAAGCTTCCATATGCTGCTGCCAACTGATCTTGAACGCCAACTCTCTCTCCTAAAACTATTTGCTCTATATGTATAGCCTCATTTGCTAATCTTTCCTTTGAAACCATTTGACCTTTTAATCCATATAAAGCATTTAAAAGACCAACTGTGAATGATGATGATGACCCTGTTCCAGATCTGGCAGGCAAATCGGAAATCACATGAATTTCAATAGAATCATGAATATTTAAAAAATTTAAACATGCACGTACAACAGGATGCTTAATCTCTTCAATTTCATTACATGCTTCTAATTTAGAATAATTTATTTTATATTTAAATTCAGATATTCCCTCTAGCTTTTTTACGGTTATGTAAATATACTTGTCAATCGTTGTTGACAAGGCAGCACCTCCAAATTTTGTGAAATAATCAGGATAATCTGTACCTCCCCCAAAAAAGCTAATTCTAATTGGTGTTTTTGATATAATCATTTTGAATTCTATTGAAATTAAAGTTGGGCTCTAAATACTATTATTTATAAATTCGTAAAATTTTGATTATTCTTATTAATAATAAATTTATAAGCAGCTATGAGTTGTTTTATGCCATAATCTAAATCAAATTTAGGGGACCACCCCTTTGACTCTAATTTTTGATTTGAAACAATATAATTTCTCTTGTCGAAGTCTTCCTTAAAATCGTCTTGTTTAATTACTAAGCCAGGAATATGTACTTTTATTTTTTCAGCTAACTCTAATTTACTCAAATTGGCACTTGATAAGCCAACATTAAATGCTTGTCCCTTACATACTTCATAATTTTCAATAATAAATTGAAAAGTTCGTGCAATATCTTGAACATGAATGTAATTCCTTTTGAAATTTGCTTCAAATAATACTAGATAACCATCAACAATACTCTTATAAACAAAATCATTAACAAGTAAGTCTGTTCTCATTCTTGGCGAAACTCCAAAAACTGTAGCTAGCCTTAATGAAACGCCATTGCCATTAGATAACATTGCATTTTCGGCATCACACTTTGTTGTTGCATATAATGAAAGTGGATTGAATGGAGATTCTTCTGTAATTATCGAGTCTGATGAACCATATTGAGAGTTGGTGTTAGGCAATATTAATTTTTGGTTATTTGTTAATACTTCTAATATTGTTTCAACTTGTTGAAAATTTACGGCAATTGTTAATTCTGGATTCGCTTTACAAGCTGGCATACCAACAATAGCGGCTAATGGTATTATTATATCATTTTCTGAAACTAATTTGACTAATAGCTGTTTATCACGTACATCACCAAGTATAAATGTAAAATCTTCTCTTTTAAAAAGGTGTAATAGCGATAATTGATCATACATTAAGTTATCTAAAACAGTTACTTTATAGCCATTTGTTATTAAAAGCTCAGTTAAGGTAGATCCTAAATAACCTGCACCACCTGTTATTAAAACTTTTTTCATTTTTATTTATATTTAATTATCAAAGTCTTGCATCTGTTTGATTCTTATTTAACATACCTTTCAAATCAAATATGACTGACTTATTTTTTGTAAGCTTTTTGTAATCTAAAGTGAAAAACTGAGTATGGGTAACTGCTATAATAATTAAATCATATTGATTCGTATATATTGAATCAATACAATCTATCCCATATTCTTGCTTTACTAAATTTGAATCAACAACAGGGTCATAAACATCTATGGAAAGACCAAATTGAACTAACTCTTTGTAAATATCAATCACTTTAGAATTTCTAATATCCGGGCAGTTTTCCTTAAATGTTAAACCTAGAATAAGCGCTTTTGATGACGCAATTTGTATGCCCTTTTTTATCATTAGCTTTATTGCTTTGCTTGATACAAAGCTTCCCATAAAATCATTAACACGTCTTCCAGAAAGGATAACTTGAGGATAATACCCAAGTGATTCAGCTTTATGAGCCAAATAATATGGATCTACCCCAATACAATGTCCCCCTACAAGTCCTGGTTTGTATTTTAAAAAATTCCATTTACTTCCCGCGGCATCAAGTACTTCATTTGTATCTATGCCCATTTTATCAAAAATCAATGCTAATTCGTTCACAAAAGAAATATTTACATCTCTTTGTGCATTCTCTATTGCTTTGCTTGCTTCCGCTACTTTTATACTAGGTGCTTTGTAGGTACCAACTTCAATTATACTTGAGTAAAGTCTATCTACAAATTCAGCTATTTCTGGATTTGATCCAGATGTAACTTTCATTATTTTAGTTAATGTATTTATCTTATCTCCTGGATTAATTCGCTCTGGGGAATAACCGCAAAAAAAATCAATATTATACTTTAGACCACTTCCTAGTTCAAGAATTGGAACGCAATCCTCCTCAGTACAGCCAGGGTAAACGGTACTTTCATAAATAACAACATCATTTTTTTTTAACACTGATGCTATCAATTCAGATGCGTATAATAATGGTTTCAAATCTGGAGCATTAAATTTGTCTATTGGCGTAGGGACTGTAACAATAAATACATTGCAATCATTTATTTTCGTTTTATCACTTGTAAATGATAATTTGTCAGCCATTCGAAATTCATTCTCACTAGATTCCTTTGTTTTATCAATCCCTTTTTTTAACTCATCAATTCTGTTTTTATTAATATCAAAACCAATTACATTAGTTTTTTTGCCAAATTCAAGGGCGAGAGGCAAGCCCACATATCCTAGTCCAACTATTGCAATTTTTTGTTCTTCAATTATCATAAATTCAGTTATTTTATAATTCTAAATTTGCTTTTAAATAATCCGCTGGAATTCCGATATCAATGAAATAATTTTCAAATATTTTTCCGTAAATATTTTTATTAACTGTATCAATCATTAAATAATCTGTCTCCAATGAAAAAGTAGATAAATTTAAATTTTGTAAAAAAATATTTTTATTAATTATATAAACACCCCCATTTATTATTCCATCCCTAATAAATTGATCTTTTTCATTAAAATTTAATATTTTTCCACTCTCTTGCATAGTTACAGTACCGTAACGAATTGGGTTTATCATTTTTTTTAATCCTATTGAAAAACTAGCATTCTTTTCATTATGAAATTGGAATAAATTATCTAAATCAATTTTAAAAATAGAATCTCCATTTATAACAACTACATTATTATTTTTTGATTTATTTAAAGCAAGAGCTAATGCGCCGCCGGTTCCAAGTGCACTTTCTTCAATTACAAATTCATAGTTAATAAAACTAAACTCATCTTTTATATATTTAATAACAAGTTCACTTTTGTAGAATAAAGAGAAAATAATCTTATCAACTCCTGAATCTAATAGATAGGTAATTATATAATATAATAGAGGTTGTCCTTTAACTGGTGCCAAGCATTTAGGTAAATCAGGTACAGTATCTTTTAGTCTTGTACCAAAACCACCCGCAAGTATTATCGCTTCTTTATTCACTATTAATCTTTGAAAAGATTACTCTCTACTTTCTCGCAAATTATATGCCCAATTAAAATATGGGATTCTTGAATTCTTGGTGTATCAAATGATGGTACATTAATTAAAATATCACATAAGTCCTTCATGCTTCCTCCTGATTTACCTGTAAAAGCAATCACTTTCATTTGTTTTGCTTTTGCAATAGTAAAAGCATTGATGATATTTAATGAATTACCTGAAGTACTTATGCCAACCAATACATCGCCTTCATTTCCTATCCCTTCGATCAATCTTGAATAAACAAATTCAAACCCATAATCATTTCCAACTGCAGTAAGGTAGGATGTATTACAGTGTAATGCTTCTGAAGGGAGTGCCTTTCTATCTTTATAGAACCGACCAGAGAATTCAGCTGCAAGATGTTGTGCATCAGCAGCAGAGCCTCCATTTCCACAAAAAAGTATTTTGTTTCCTGCCAAAAAAGCTTCAGTGATAAATTTTACCGATGCATGAATATTATTTAATAGTAAATCATCTAATATTATTTGATTCTTTACATCTACTGATTCTTTAATTATTTTTATGATTTGTTCTTTCATTTTTTATAAATTCAAAAAAGCAATAAAATAATTTTAATACCCTGTTTTAATGACAGTAGTCTACTTTATAGATATGATTTTGTACAAATTAGGTTTATTGTTATAATTATGAATACAACTGCTTAAAAAGTTGGCTAATAATTAAATATAATAATGTTAAAAAACCTGAAAGAAACCCTCCAAGTATTATGGATTTAAGCTTCCCAAATTTTTCTTTATCAAGTGGTAAAATTGGTCTGTCAATTAGTTGTATTAAAGGAGTTTCTTTTCTTAGCGCAATTTTGGCTAATTCTAATTGAACTACCAAATTTGATAAAATTGCTGTATTAGATTGAACATCAATTTGTTTTTTCTTACTTGGTGCACCTTTTATGTTAAAAGCTGGGTTTAAATTATAAACATTGTCAGTTTCATTAGCCATTACAGATATAGCACTATTTAAAGCACTTCGAACACTGTCTGCCTGTTTTTGTAAAACATTTACATTAATTCTTGCTTTTTTACTTTTCGTTTCAATATAAAAATCGGAGGTTTCTTTGGCTAAATTTTCGCAAAAATATTTTGAAAATTTTTCATTTTCACTTGTCACTTCAATTGATAATATAGTTACTTTTTTATCCTTTTGCTGAATACTTAATTTAGTTGCGTCAATTAAACTTCTATAAATTATTTTTAAAATAGAATCATGTTGAAATGTAAAGTATGACTTATCGGCATTTGGTAAAAATTGTATGTTTTTTAAATTTGGATTTGCTGCCCAACTCTTTCTTATATCATTAATTTGAATGTAATATTCAGCTAATGAAATATTTTTGCCATTAATTTGTATTGGAGCTAGCAATACTTTTTCAACTAGTAAACGACTTTTCATTAATTCAGCTAAATTGCTAGCGGCAAATGCTCCACCACCTCCACCACCTCCTAAATCTATTCCAAAACTACTTGCTATACCTAATGCACCTCCTAAACCACCACCACCGCTACCTTTGTCTTCCTCCATTGCAAATGTTAAAACAGCTTTATAAGTTGGTTTTTCAAATAATGCAAATGTTAAGCCAATTGAACCTCCAATAACCCCAGCAAGAAATATTAATTTCCACTTAGACTTTATAAAAGCAATCCACTCTTTTGCTTTTATAATTAGTTCTTTCAATGAAATTTCATCATTGTGTATGTTAGAACTCTCTATTTGATTATTTTCTAAAGCCATTTTTTAAAATTAAAAATTTAAATAAAGTGGTGAACTATTTCTGTAACAAACTAACTGTAGCTAGTGCAGCTACTATTTGGGCAATTACGGTTGTAAATTGAACTATTGTAGTTATTGCTTTATCCTTTTTAGCATCTGTCTCAGGAATAACCACTTCAGCGCCTGGTCTAATTGCTGGGTTCACTCTAAATATACCAAATATTTTTGTTCTATTCGATTTCCCATTAGCATATATAACATAAGCCCTGCTTCTTTTAGCATATTCTGAAATACCACCTGCTGCACTTATACATTCTCCAACTGTTAACCCCTCTCTATAAACAATATTAGTTGGTCTTAATACACCGCCACTTATTTTAACTCTATTATCCATTTTAGGAATAACAATTTCATCTTTAGCTCTTAATACTAGATCTAATTCAGAACCTGGGTTTTTCATGATATAATTAATATCTATTGCAATTTGATAATAATCTTCTTCTATGTCTTTAAATAAAGCATTTAAAGTGTCTTTTAATTTATTCCCTTTAGCTTGCGGGTTTAAATCTATATCTGTTGTTCCCATTGCACTTGTCGAAGGGGTATTTAATATTGAATTTTTATCGGCCTCTTGCTTAGCCTTAAATTTTCTTGTATATGCAAGTTCAATAGATGTTTTAGTTTCGTCAGATTTTAAAGAATCGACATCAAATCTTTTTCTTTTTATGTAAGCTCCTTCTCCGTATGCTTCACCAATTAAACCCCCTGCTCTTTTTACAATATCGCTTACTCTTTCTACTCTAGAGCTTAAAGTATATTTACCAGCACTTTGTACTTGTCCACTTATTGTAATTACTTCAGGTAAAGTATAGCCCACTTTTTTAGTTATGGTAATTACATCCAATGGTTGTAAAACAATGTTTTCTTGTCCGGGATTAAAACTTAAATCACCATTAATTTCTGTTTTGTAAATTTTAGTTACTTGGTTGTTCTCGACTTTTTCTCCATATTGAACTAGTCTTGCTACTTCAATATTTTTGTTCGCTGCATAAGTAAAGCCTCCCGCCATTAAAATTAAATCCTTAACAGTCATACTATCAATATAGTTAAAAGAACCTACTGTTTTTACTTCTCCAAATAAATCTACTTTTAAAGAATCTCTAATTTCTAAAATAGAATTAATATATAGCTCGTCTTCTCTTTGTAATAATATATTTTCAGTCGTATTTTTTTCAAGCGCCTTCGATAAGTTTATACTTATCATTTCTTTTAATAAATTAGGTTTCGTTCTAATCAATTGCGCTCTACCTGTGAATGCATCTTCCTTTAAACCATCTGCTTTATTTATTAAATCGGCAATACGCATACCTGGTTGTAATTCATAAACATCGGGTCTGTATACTGCACCACTTAGTAATACTCTATTTTGGTAGCGATTTATAATTTTTGAAATGCTTACTACATCTCCACTTTTAAGTTGATACTTTCCGAACTCAATTTTAGATAAATCCTTTACCGATTTTTCTTTGTCATTTTTTTGAATAATTTTTACCATTGCAGAATAAGCATTATCACCAAAACCTCCTGCGTATTCTAAAATTTGGCTAAAACTTTCATTACCTATAACTTCAAAAATACCTGGTCTTTTTACTTCACCTGTTAACTCCACTCTGGTTTTGTATGCAGGTACACGAATAATATCATTGTCCTTTAAGCCAATATTTTGAGATTGATCCCCGTATTGTAAAAAGCGGTATAAATCAACTTTAGTAAAAATTTTATTGTCTCTTATTATTTCAATTTCTCTGTAAGAACCAATGGCGTTAGGCCCTCCTGCTTCAGAAAGTGCACTAATTACATTTGATAAAGAAGAAACATTGTAAGTTCCACTTTTATATGCACCAATAACTGTAATATGTATTGTTCTTATATCTCCTAAACTAATATCTAATTTCGATTCGCCTCTTGCTAAACTTGAATAAGCAGTTGCAGCCATTAGTTGTTTAATTCTAGTTTTAGCAGCTTCAATACTTAGGCCTGCTACTTTTATTTGACCCACATTGTCAACTTGAATTTTTCCTTCTTTACTTACGGTTAAATCACTAGAATATTCTTGAACTCCATAAACTACCAATTTAATAACATCATTAGGCCCAATTTCATAGTTTAACGGTGTTGCTATTACTTTATTAGCAGTATTGCCTGTTGAATTTGTATTAGCTGCAAACAATTCTGAGCCAAATACTAAAGTATTTAAATTGTTATTAAAATTGACTGATAAACTGTCTTCATTTTTTGTTTTATTGGCATTTACAGTTTGCACATTTATATTTCCTCTTTTGACAGACTTCGCCATAACTAAACCCGAAATCCCGTTTATTCTATCTTTTAATTTGGCAAATTCTTCCGGCGACATTCCCTTAGCAATAGCTTGAGATTCCACTTGATCAATGGTCATTCCAGATTGCTTCAATTTTTGCTGAATAATAGTAATTTGATTATCACTTAAGGCGTCTACTTTAATTGTACTTAGGTCACGACCACTTAAAGGGTCTTGAGCATACATAGAAAAGCTAAATGTCAATAAAATGACAATGGTAATAATGGACTTAATAAATCTCATATTGGGCGTTTTGATTATAAATAAATAATTTGAAAAAAGCTTGCGCCTTCTTAGTCACATATTAATGTGTAAGGCTATACTAAACAATGTTTTATAGATAAATTCAATGATAATTTGGGGGAATACAAAGATAGTATTTTAAATTCTAAAAATCTACTTAAAACACTTATTTAAAAACCGGTTTAAGCACTAATATTTAAGCTATCTTTGGCCTATATTTATATTGAAAATATCGTAAAATGAAGAAACAACAACAGTTTCTAAGAAATATTAGTTACACATTAGATATTATTGTAATATTAATTGCCTACCTGATTGCAAAAAAATTTAGCTATAATATTGATTTACAATACTTTAGCTACCCTTTTTTCTTTTTATCAATAGTATTATGGTTTACAATGTCGATTTTTTCAAAAATTTACTTTGAAAAAAGGTCCAATAAATTTGCCGAGGAAATGGTACAGATGATTTACCATTCTATCTTGTTTATTGTAAGCTTAAGCTCCGTTTTGTTCTTTCTGAACCTGAATCATAAATTTCCCTCCAAATTTGTACTGGTATTTGCCAATATCTTAACTTTTCTGGCCATTTTATCTAAATATGCCATTCGCAAAAAAATTCATGCTTATTTAAACAAGGGAATTTTTTATGACCATGTATTATTAGTTGGTTCTACCAAAGCTGCTGAAGAATTTATTGATGCTGTAAAAAAATATTACTACTATGGTTATAAATGTATTGGATACATAGACGATCAAGATCAATTAAAAAAAGAATGTACTTATTTGGGCACTTTAGTTGATTTACATACAATACTTAGAACTACCCAAATTGATGAAGTATTTATTGCCCTTCCTACTAATGAAAATGAAAAAATACAAAGCTGTATTGCTATTTGCGATGGTTTTAATATAAAAGTACGCATCTTACCAAACCTAAGCGAATTCACTTCATCATCAGTTTATATAAATAATATTGGTCTTCTCCCAGTAGTTAATGTGGGCGATTTACCTTTAGATAAAAAAGAAAATAGAATTTTAAAAAGAAGTTTTGATATCATTTTCTCTATATTGTTTTTTGTTTTTTTAGGTAGTTTTATATTTCCCTTATTAGCTATTATCATAAAATTATCCTCTAGAGGTCCGATATTTTTTAAACAAGAAAGATGGGGTTTAAATAATAAAAGAATTACCTGCTATAAGTTTAGATCTATGTATAAAGAAAGTAGCGATATAGATGAGCAAGGAAACTACCAACAAGCGCATAAAAACGATCCTCGAATTACACTTATTGGAAAGATTCTTCGCAAAACAAATATGGATGAATTACCTCAGTTCTGGAATGTTCTAAAAGGAAATATGTCAGTGGTTGGCCCTAGACCACATCCTACTCAACTAAATATAGAATCCATGGAACTAGTCGATAATTATATGCTAAGGCATATGGTGATCCCTGGTATTACTGGGCTAGCACAAGTTAATGGTTGCAGAGGGGAAACCAGAACAACAGAGGATATGCAAAAAAGAGTCAATTTCGACTTATACTATATTCAACGTTGGAATTTTTGGTTGGATTTGCAAATTATTATACAAACAGTAATTAATATTTTCAGAGGAGACCAAAATGCTTATTAATGCATTAAATAAAATTCATTGAGAAAAATATTTTTCATCTTCTTTTTTATATTGGCTTTTCTTAACGCTGCCTTTACACAAAATGTATGGGAAAATACTAGTTCAGAAGTGCATCCATTTTTATATAGAATGGCACAAAAAGGTTTTATTGAATATAATGATTTAATAAAACCTATTAATAGGGTTAGTATTATAAATGCATTAAATACTTTACAAGAAAAAGATTCTACATTAACTACTATTGAAAAACAAGAACTTAAATTTTATTTACAAGAATATACTAAACCCCTAAAAGAACAAATTTCACTATTTAAAAAAGACCAAAATAAAAGGTGGAGAGCTGGTGCTATTGTTGATAAGGATTTTGAATTGTACATTGACCCATTATTAGGTATAAATAATATTAAAGGCACTAATAAAAATATTCAGCAGCTAAGTAATGGTTTTGAATTATGGGGTGCAGCTGGCAAAAATAAAAACCTAGGCTTTCAAGTATATTATCGTGATCATACAGAAACTGGAACTGTAAATAATAATTTTAGGGAAGAAAGCTCCACTCCTGGATATATTGTTATTGGTGCTAAGTCTGACAATAAAATTAATTATACAGAAATAAGAGCCAATATTAACTACAGCTTTAAAAAAGGTAATATTAGTTTTGGAAAAGACAATCTCATATGGGGTTATGGAGAAAATAGCAATATAGTATTATCAAACAAAGCGCCTTCCTACCCTTACATTAGATTGGATTATAAGCCTTTAAAATGGCTTAATTTTAACTATACCCATGCCTGGTTAAATTCCAATATAGCAGACTCTAGTTTGTCATACTTTACAAATACAGGCAGAATAAATAATGACTACCGATTAGTTTTCGTTCAAAAATTTTTAGCTACTCATTCGGTAAATATACAACCCATGAAGGGCTTAAATATTGCTATTGGTGAGTCTATAGTATATAGTGATAAAATGGACCCGGGTTTTCTAATACCCATTAACCTATTTAAATTCTATGATAACAATAGAAGTAATTATTTGATTGAGGCTGGATCAAATGGTCAATATTTCGTTTCTATAAACTCAAGAAACCAAATAAAAAATACACATATTTATTCTACATTATTTATAGATGAAATAAAAGTAAGTGCCTTACTCAATAAAACAGATAGTCGCAACCAATTAGGGTTTAATTTGGGAGGATTAATAACAGATGTATTTATTCCCTATTTAAGCTTAGGAGCAGAATATACAAGGGTTAACCCTTTTGTTTATACCAACTTAGTTCCAGCTCAAAATTATACAAGCTATAACTATAGTATAGGGGATTGGATGGGTAATAATTTTGACAGAGCAATTATATATACAAAATATACCCCAATTCCAAAGTTAAAATTAGTAGGGAGATATCAGAAAATTCGTAAAGGTGGCGCTGGAACAATATATGATCAGTATAATGAACAACCTCAACCTAATTTTTTATTTGATTATCAAAAAACAAAATCTGATTTATTTTTACAAGCAAGATATGAATGGATTAATAATATATATTTTGTTAGTTCTTATACAATAACAAAAAATAAATTGTCCAATAACATAATTATAAAAGATAACACATTTCAATTAAGTATTAATATAGGATTACCTTAAATAGAATTTAAGTAGAAGCAAATGAAGTTTCATTAATAGTCTTTTCATAATATTCTTCAATATATAAAAGACCAACAAAAGTCCAAAAAGGAAATGCTCCCATTGGCCCTTCTAAAAAAACATCGAAGGAAGCATTAAACAAAAAAGAAAAAATAATGCATGTTAATGCAAGCATTTTTGGAGATAATTTTCTTGAAAATAATGGTTTTAAAGTTATAATTATCCAATAAGCCCATATAAAAAATATTATTACCCCAAATCTTGCCATAATTGTTAAATGAAAATTATGTGGAGATCTTAATTCATCATCTACCGTAATATCATCTGTTTGCGCTAAACTCATCCCTAAACCTTTGCCATAAAAAAAACTATTAGAAGTAAAACTATAATCAATAATTTTAGACCACCATAATAATCTCCAAATTTCATTATTTTCTAAATTTTGGCCTTCAGCCTGACCAAAAATTGATGTAAAATTTTGACCTATTTGTTCTATACCCGCTACTCTACCTTGAAAATTTTCTTTCACTTTTATTGTAATGAATAATGGTAATATAAATAATAATAAATAGGGTATGTATTTAGTAACATTTTTAAATGAATTTTTAATTATTAAATTATTTGTATAAAAATAAAAGCAAATTAATCCAAGCAAATAGGATAACATCCCTGCTCTACTATAAGAAGAAATAATTAAAAAATCATATAAAATAAAAAATAAAATAAAATAAAATTCTTTTTTATTAAATTTTTCATAATTTAAAATTAAAAAAATACTAGAAATACAAAGATGCACTCCCATGTCTCCATTTTTATAGAGTAAAATAGGAATTTTTCCAAATATTGAAACATTTTCTAAAATTGGTACAAAAAACTGTAAAATGAAGTTTATAAATAAGATGATGGGCAACCACTTATACAATTTGAAAAGATAATCCCAAATAAGATGTTTATCATCCTTAAATATAAAAAGAATAAATATAAAAATGGAGTATTGGAAAATAAATGCATCCTGTACAATCTTTACTAAACTATATTTGCCAAATGCAAAAAAGATATATATAAAAGAAATAAAGATAAATAATAATAAAAACTTTAATTTAGTGGATATTAAAAATTTATACTTTTTATTGTAAATAAAAAGATATAATACTCCAAAAAACCATAAAATTTCAACTAAATATGAATATGCAATACCTTTATTGAAATATACATATAATGTTAGTATAAAAAAATAAAGCTTGAATAATAATCCTTTATTGAATTCCATTTATATTTAATTTAATAGAAAATACTAGTAATAAATTGTTTTTATCAGAACCATTGCCTGGTTGTGCAAATAAATCTTCATTACCATTTTTTACAGATCTATAATTCATTGTTTGTGTATTTAAAAAAGAAGTGGCAAAAATTAAGTTTTTATTTAGACTAATTTCAGCTTCGACTCCCCAATTTAAATCAACCCAATATGCATCAGATTTAGAATTACCAAATGCACCTGTGACATAAACATAATGATAAAAATCTTCATCGTGTACTATTCTTTCAGCATAAAATAATAATCTATTATTATTTTTGATAGAATTAATTGAAAAATATATGCTTTGACTATTTGAACCAGGTCCAATGGAGGCTCCAAGTAATTGTGCCTCATTGGTATATCCCTGTTTGATTGTCGAACTTGTATACCAACTATTAATTTGCGGATGACCAAATATATTATCTTTAATAAAAATATGTCTAGGATCTGACAATGCAAGTTTTGTAAATTCAAATCCGAATAAAAAATTTAATTTATCATTTATATTAGATAATTTTCTAGCTCCAATTATATAACCAATTCTAACTGAATCTGAAAATACATTTGGCACCTTAGTAGTTGATGATTGTTGGCCAAGTTCCCCATAAATTTCAGCATTCTCATTAGGTAAATTATATTTTAAATAAAATGAACTTAAACTTAGATTTGAAGTATTTTTTGAAAATATTTGGTTTAAAACTTTATTATGGTTAATCTCATTTTTATAAAATTGATTTGCATATGAGACACCAATAAATAAATTTTTTGAAAATTTTGGTTGTAAGGTTATATTAAAGGCTGAAATAATACGATCGGAAGACTTTTTTTTCTCTATTCCATCATTCCATATATTTTTCATTATTTCATTATCAGGATTAGTATATTTCGTATTTTCTAAAATTCCATTTAAAGCATAAAATTCAAGCTCTCCAAAACCTATATTTATTGGTTTTGGGATATTAATATAAGCATGTTTAAAACCTGGGGCATTATTAGTAAAAATTAAACTATTTCTAAATCCAGGTCCCCACCAGATATTTTCATTAGAAATTCCAGTTGCAATATAATTATTTCTAAACCCTGCTCGTGATTGACCAAAATTGAAATTATAGATTGGACTTTTTGACATATATGAGAAGTTATCGATATTATTAGCAATCATTAGATAATATCTAGACCACCAATTTCCATCTGCTGGATATCCTAAGAAAGGGTCTTGTAATTTATTTTCAACTTTAATATATTCAGGCTGTAACCTAATATCTAACCATTTATAATTAAAAGATAAACCTAATGATATCCTTTCTTGAACACCTTTTGCAGGATAAATATTTCCATCATTAAAACTATTTGGTAATGTAGAATTTTGTAAATTATTATAAACTATCGTAAAATCATGTATGTAACTATTTTCTCTATTATAAAAGTCGAAAATACTTTTCGATTTTATAAAATTAGATGTAATTTTATCTTCTGTAGTATCTATAAATAAATTTTTTAAGAAATATTTATCTTGAGTTTTTATATCATCTAATAAGGCTATCTGTGTATTTCCACATATTGATAAAAATATAAATAATATATTTAATAAAAACTTTACCATAAATAAATTGAAGATAGATTTATAACAAAATTATTTTTATCTAAATTATTAACCCAATTATAATTTTTTGATTTAATAAAATCAACACTATGTTTAAACATAAATTTATTATATCTTTTTTGAATATTATAGCCGATTAAATAATCGTTCCACTTAATTTCATTAAGACCATTATTGCCATTCCCACTATCATATATACCATTAGGATCTTGAGCTATATGTTGTAATTTAAGTTTAATTTTAAAATCATTGTTAATGTAACCAACGGACAATGTTTGTATATTATTGCCTAGGCCGCCCCCAGTACCCATAATTTGGTTATCGTTCGTATATCCTTCTAAAATTTGCGCATTTTTATACCAGTTTCCGGCCTGTCTGTGAAGATAACTAGGTGTTTGAGATAATCGAGTAAATTCTAAATTATACGTAATGTACTTTCTGTATGATAATAGATCTAGTTTTTTAAATCCAAAAATATATGCTGTTGCGTGTTCCAAATCTAATGAAAAATCTCTAAGATTTTGAAATGCATCATTAAATCCAGATTCAAAATAAATTTCTGCATGATCCTTTGGAAATAACCACCTTCCATTAATTGCTATATATTGATCTCTATTAATTTGATCTTCATAATCATTCCTAGTAAATAAAGAAAAGATAGGTAAATAATTTTGGATAAAGTTATTTGGGATTGATTCTCTTGTATAATTTTGAAATGCTCTTTCTATGCCAAGATGAAAATGTTTAAAGAATTTTGGGTTAAATGATATTGATATCCCATTAAAATATCTATCATTAAATTGTGAATAATCTTTAATATAAGGGAAATATAAATTTAAACTATCTGGTTTATTCATTGATAAAGTTTCTAGGCCTTGTGATAAATCTCTTGTCAATTTACCACCAATTAACTGAAACTCAAAAGAACCAATAAATGTTTTAATTGGCGTTACAGTTGAAATATTAAAATGCATAAAACCAGGGGCGTTATTTGACATTAATAATGAATTAAAAACACCAGGGCCCCACCATAAATTTTGATTCGAAACTCCGAAAATAATATTTTTGATGTTTAAATAAACAAAACTATTGCCTAAATAAGTTTTATAAACTTTTGGTAAATTTTGAAATGCAGGATTGTTTTTGTTTTCTGTATATAAGTATTCAGGTGCAATATTAATTAATAAATTTTTATAATTTATGTTAACCCCACTAGATAAAATAGATTGATACCCCTTAGCATTTTTAAATACTCCGTCACTCCAACCAAATGGATGATCCGATGTATATTTTTGTTGCAATGATAGGGGTATTAAATTATAATTTACTTTCTTAAGATTTCTAGTGAAAACATTAAAATCTATCCCTGTATCAATATTATTTAAAATAGAATCATAAGAAAATTTGTAATTTGTATAAATAGGTCTAATATTAAATGAATTATTATATTTATAAATATTTAATAATTGTAAATCTCTTAATTCTTCATCAAAATCTAATAAACCTACTGGTATTGCATATTCTATATAATTATTTTTTAAATTATTGCCGAATGTATTATAGCTTTTTATTTGACCGTAACAATTATAAATCAAGGAAATGAAAATAATGCTTGTAAATATAATTTTTTTAATTCGATCGCTTAACTTAAAGTATCTACATTTACTAAATTTTATATAATTACCAAGGCTTTTCAAATGATGTTATTTTAAACTTTTGTATTCTACTCTTGAAAAAACTTTCTTTATTATTTGAAAGCATTAGTGGGTCGTCTTTTTTAAATATTCTAGAAAGTAGCGCAATAGGAAATAGAATTATATAGAAGATTAATCCAAGTAAAATATTAGGAACTATTAAACCTAGAATATATGAAATTTTAAACCATATTTTATCAATAATTAAACTTGCACTATCCGAAATTACCCCAAGTAAACCAATGATAATTGATATTCTCAAAAAATTATAATTTTTTGAGTAAGCATAAATAATTATAAACCCTACAACTATAACTAGTATTGTAGATTTAGCTTTTAATTTATTTTCTATTGAATTCATATTAAAATATTGAATAAATAAATGGTGCCAATGCGCTTGAACCACCAAAAACTAATAAAAATCCAATTAATAAAAGAATAATAAATATAGGAACAAGCCAATATTTTTTTCTTTCTCTCATGAACAACCAAAGGTCTTTTAAAAAATCCATTTTTAATTATTTTTAATTGTTAAGTGTTGTATTAAATCCTTGGCAATAATCTCATTGCCCTCATTGCCTAAATGACAAAAATCAATATAAATACTATCTTTCTTATAAAATTCTGAACTAAGATCAATGAAGTTTTTATTTAATATTGTATACTTATCTTTTTTCATATAATTTTTTACTAAATTATAATACTTATAGGTGTTTGCATTATGTATGCCATTATTAATACCCTCTTTAATATAATTGCTTAAATTGGCATTACTGGAAAAAAATGTAGGTTGTAATACACAATAAAATAGCTTTCCCTTAGATTCAGTAAAATTCTTAGCCAATAACCAAGTTTCTAATAATTCAGTAGCGGCAAGGCTATCTGTAATTTCACTATGTTTTAACCTAAACTTTTCTATATCAATTTCATTACTTTTTTTAAATTTATTAACAATTTTATTTAATAAAAATCTTGTTGGATATAAGTAATGTTTACTTATTTTAGTAGCCTCGACATTATTATTATTAACGCCATTTAGATCTTGGTCCATGCCTTTTAACCTTTCATTTATTGAATTTTCACGATTAGAAGAAAAATTTCGTTCATTAATGGCTCTGTAATTATTTGCACCATCATAAAATACAACAATATCTGATAAATTTTTATTGATGAAATTAATTTGCATTAATTGTAATGATTGAAATGCTCTATATCCTTGTTCACCATAGTTTGTAATTGCATATTCACCATTAGAATTCTTAGAAAATAAGCTTGGAATTGTAGAGCTATCATTTACACCAAAGCCCCAGATAGTAGAACCTCCAAAAAATGAAATACTTTTATTTTTTTGAACAGCAGGGTGATAGTCTATTGTACTTCTAATACCATTAGTATCAATATTAATGGCGTTACCTTTAAATACTGTGGCTCTCCATTCAAAATAGGATCTATATTCAAGCTTAATTTTATATAATTCTTTATAGAATATACCAGCCTCAATATTATTTTTATAAACAGGGAAATTAGCTCTGAAATCGATTTTTTCTTTAGGCTTTGTGAAATTATCAGAAATTAGCTGACTTGTATTAATAAAAATAAAAGAAAATAAATCTAGTAATATTATAATTGCAAATAATACAATAATATTTATAGAAATAATTTTTAAAGCTTTTTTCATTAATCTTTTTTGAAATTAGTTCGCCACTTTTCTAAATTATTAGCATCTATTTGCTCGTGTTTAGTATAAACAAAGTCTCCAATAACTAAATAGTCCATTTCTGTACTCATGAAACACTTAAAGGCATCCAAGGGACTGCAAACTATAGGTTCTCCTCTTACATTAAAACTTGTATTAACTACAATACCATATCCTGTTAGCTCTTTAAAAGAATTAATTAAACTCCAATACCTAGGATTAGTATTTTTATGAACAGTTTGTACTCTTGCACTATAATCTAGGTGAGTTACAGATTGAATTGAACTTCTTTTAAAATAGAGCCTTTCCCATAAAGAAAGGTTATGATAGTTATCTGGTAATTTTTCCTTTAATGCATCATTAATATTTGCAACTAATAACATGTAAGGTGATGCAGTATTTAAATCAAAAAAATGTTCAACATCTTCCATTAAAACAGAAGGTGCAAAAGGTCTAAATCCTTCTCTATATTTAATTTTTAAATTTAATTTCTTTTGCATGTCAAGATTACGTGCATCTCCTAATATACTTCTATTACCTAATGATCTTGGTCCGAATTCCATTCTACCTTGGAACCAGCCAACTACATTTCCTTCTGATATTTTATTTGCAATAAATTTAGTAAGCTCATCAAAATTTTCATACTTTTTAGAAATTGCTTTTGTTCTTCTATTCATCAATACAATTTCTTTTTCAGAAAAATCAGGACCTAAATAAGTGCCGCTCATTTGGTCCTCTCCATTCGTTATTATTCTAGTTTCATTATAATACATTGTGCTTATTGCTAAAGCAGCTCCAAGTGAACCTCCTGCATCTCCAGATGCTGGTTGTATATATATGTCTTTAAAAATATTCTCTTTTAATAATTTTCCATTTGCAACACAGTTTAATGCCACCCCACCTGCCATACATAAATAATCTGAGCCAGTTATTCTTTTAGCTTCTTTAGCCATTCTAATCACTATTTCTTCTGTAACTATTTGTATTGCTAATGCCATATTACAGTGAAATTGTTCTAAATCGGAATCTGCTTCACGATTTTTAAACCCAAATAAATCTTGCCACTTTTGTTCCTTAATCATTTTTAATCCAGTAGCATAATTAAAATAGCCCTGATTTAACCAAATAGAGCCATCTTCTTTAATATCAATTAATTTAGTTTTAATTAAATTGATATAATGTAATGTTTCGTCTGCATTAGGATTTCCATAAGGTGCAAGACCCATAAGCTTATATTCACCAGAATTTACAGTAAATCCTAAATAATAAGTAAATGCGCTATACAATAACCCAACTGAATGTGGAAAATGCATTTCTTTTAAAATTTCTATTTCACCGCCATTACCTTTTGATATTGAAGTAGTACACCATTCTCCTACCCCATCTATGGTTAGAATAGCAGCTTCATTAAATGGAGATACTAAGAAAGCACTTGCAGCATGTGACAAATGATGTTCTGTAAAAAGTAATTTAAATTTTGATTTATCATATGCCCCAACTTTTTGCAAACCATCATAAATCATTTTTTTTAAAAATATCTTTTCCTTTAACCAGATAGGTATAGACTTTAAAAATGAAATTAGGCCTTTGGGGGCAAAAGAATAATAAGTCTGAATAAGTCTTTCAAATTTTAAAAATGGCTTATCATAAAAAACGATAGCATCTAAATCATTCAATTCTAAACCAGCCTCATTTAGACAGTATTTTATTGAATTAATAGGGAAATCAGGAGTATGCTTTTCTCTTGTAAATCTTTCTTCCTGAACTGCAGCAATTACCTTTCCTCCAACTACAATTGTAGCAGCAGAGTCATGATAAAAGGCTGAAATTCCAAGTATTTTCTTCATTATAAATTAAAGATATATTATAATTTAATTGAATGCAAGTTAATCAATAAACCTTACCTAACAATAGTATGTAAAATTAGTATATTTTAACTACTTATTTCAGTCTTATCAACTATTGTTTTTAATAGCTGTGTTCTAAACAAGCTCTCTTTCAATATTACAAAATGAAAGGCAGAAAACCATAGAACTGAAATTGATGTAATTGAAATAAACCTGATAAATAAATTGTCTACAATATTTTTAAAAATTAAGATTATTAAAATATAAGGGATGACAGACAATAATTGTTGAATGAACACTTTTTTATAATTAAAGAGAGGATAGAATTTATTGCTAAATATTATAAAAGATAAACACACTGTGAATTCTGTAACTAAAATAACTATAGCTTCGCCATTTTCTTTAAAATTAATAATTAAAGGGTAAGATAATATTAAACTTACGCTCATTCCAATTAAAGTTGATATAAAAATTGATCTGTCTTTTGACAAAGCACTTAATATTTGAAAGCCAAAAATGGTTGACAAGCTAACAAATAAAATAATGGGTGATGAGATTTGTAATGGAATAATTGATCTTTCAAAATTTTCGCCAAAAAGTATAAAAATAATTTCTCTAGCACAGCCTATTATGAGAACTACTGCCGGTAATGATAAACTTAAGATTATATAAATACAATCTGTAACTAATTGTTTAAATTCTTGTATTTCTCCTTTTTGGTAAAGTAAAACCAAGGTTGGAAATAAAGCTGCTGAAATAGCAGCTAAAATTGATATAACTAATTTATTTAATTTTAAAGCAGAAGAATAATATCCTACTGTTTCATTATCAGATAAAAATCCTAAAAAAACTGTATCTAAATTTAAATAGATACTTATTGAAAATAAGGTTAGGAAAAGAATGAATAGAGGCCTTATATGTTTTTTTAAATTTATATTTTTTACGCTTTTTAAATCGATAATATTATATTTTTTTAAATAATAGAAATTTAGAAAGGCAACTAAAACGCTTAATGCCACTTGCATTTGGAAATAATACTGATAATCAAGGTTGGTTTTTATAAAACTAAAAACAATAAAAACTAAAAACAATCTAATGATAAAAAACCTTGTAGCAACATATTTAAATTGACTCATTCCTGTAAAAAACCATTCTAGATAAAAAACATTTAATACAAAATAAATTAAAGAAAAGATAAAAACATTTTTTTCTAATAGAAGTTTATCAAGAGAAAATATCATCCAAATATAAAAGAATGAAAGTAAAATAGAAGCGATAAAATTAATTAAAAATATTTCACATAATAGTTGTGAGCGTAAAGCTAAATTATTTTGCACTTTAGCAATTTCTCTAATTCCATAAATTGGAATGCCAAATGCTGCAACTGCAATGAAATATCTTGAAAAACTTTCAGCAAAATTAATAACGCCAATATGCTCAGGGCCTAAAGTTCTTGCAAGATATGGAAATGTAATAAGTGGGAATAAAACTTGAGATAAGGCAAGAATTATATTATAAAATATATTTTTCCTAGTTTCCATATTTATATAAATTATCTATAGCTTGAATCGACTAGTAATTTATATAAATTTTTTAACATATTTGGAATTCTTTTAATTTTATATTTGAGTGGAATCCCGTATGTATAAGTGCGATCTAATATTTGCTCTTGGAACATATTGGTGAAAAATGCTGGGTTTTCTTTTACAATTTCGCTAGAAATTTCATTCATTATCACTATTTCCTCTAAATTAGTTTTCCCATTTGAAAATATTCGGTTATCGGTTCTAATTGGCCTGCAATGCTTCATTTGAACTCCATGTACAATAGATGTTTTATTGAGAATTAGAAGCCTTTGAATGGTTGGAATCAAATAAACATCTACTCCAGTACCTGATATAGAATGGTATAAATAGGGCCCTGCTTTTAAGAATATTTCCATTCTATAGAAAGGTGCCATAATCTCTACCCATAATGTTTCCTGAATTAAATGACCTGGGTTGTGTATGAATTGTCTATGATTATAATAACTATCATGGCTTAAGCTAGCTTGAAATACATCTAAGTTCTCTAAGGTTGCGATAAATATTAATTTATTTAAATCTGAATAGCTTATAAAAATATCATCGTCAAATACACCTATATATTGATAAGAAAATAAGCTATTTTCTGTAATATATTTATACAAATTATGAAGAATATCGCCTTTACACTCAGACTTAACTGATAAAAAATAATTTGAATGTATATTTTCAAAATTATTTATATCTGCTTTTCCACTGTAATCATAAATTAATAAATCAAATTTTTTATCAGTATCAATTAAAATGTGATTTAATGGCATTGAAACACCATCCCAAGTAATAACTACTAATGTATTTTTGATTTCTATAGACATAAAGCTTAACGAAAATAAGCTATAATATTGTTTCTTATAGATAATATTTTCATAATTATGTATCTATATAATAAATCAATTAAATTTTCATCCTTTATATTACTTTTTGTATTTAACCATGTGTCTATTATAGCAGGTAAAATAGTGCCTATTTTAATATCTGAAGTGGATAAAAATCTCTTATATATGTCAACCGGATATGCCACTTTATTTGTTTTTTCAAGCATATACTTAGCCGTTTTTGAATTAATGGAATAACCATAAGCTCCATAAACTGAGTCGATAATTGGTTCGCCTATTTTAAAATAGGTATGCTTTCTAGTAATGCTAGATTTTTTTATACTTGAATGTCCATTCCAAGCTCCCCAAAAAAAGCAATCATAATTATTTTGAACAAAATCGAAGTTTTGGCTCAATATTTGATAGTTCAAAATTTTACTATCAGATTCTAATATTAGATAATGAATATTGTCTGGGGTGTTATTTTTAACAATACTTGTCCAAGCCAATCGATGACTAAGTAAAACCCCTACTTCATTAATTAAAAGTTTTCTTCCGGTTCTCTCAAATGATTTGGTAATAATATTATTTAAAAAAGGAACTTTAATATTACTAGGGAAAATCGCATCAATCTTAATTATGCTTGGAAATGCATTTATTAATTCGTTTAATTGACTTTTTCTATTTATTTCAACATTAGAAAAAATAACATAAGCAGGAATTGAATCGAATAAAGCCATTATGAAAGTAGTTTAGGAAAAGTTTGATTAAAAGTACAATAATATTTTTTTTCAAGTGCAAATGGAGTGAAAAAATTCTTTTTACCATTTTTAGGATACAAAATAAAATGTGGCTTCTTAAATAAAGCACACAAGTGGATAGGTAGGCTATCACAACCTATTACAAAATCTGCAGCTTCGATTAATGATACTAAATCACTGAAATTTGTATAATGAAAATTAGTTGTACTTTGTTTATTAAAAAAGGCAATATTAACTTTGAAATTTTCATTTTTTAAAGACCTTACTATTTGATTCAGAAATATTTCAGGAATATTTCTTTTCTTGAGTCTAGCATCAGGTAAGATTAAGATATTATCACCTGAATTTACATCTTTAATGTCGTTATTAACTTTGTTATTTAAATTTAAAAATTCATCCCATTCTTTATAAATATTATTGCCCTTTAAAATATATTTAAAATCATGAAGAAGTAAAGTTCGAAATAATATTAATTTGTTATTTTGTTCAATAAAATCAACAACCTGTGAGTTTTTGTTCAAATTCAAAAACTTTTTAATTTTAAACAACTGTATAATTGTACTAAACTTTATAAAGTTTTTATTTGTAAAAAAATTTAATAATGAGCTTTGAATTCCAAAGTCTATAAATTGAATATTAAGACCTGTATGATTAATTTTATCAGCTATCGCAATAAATAATGGCTGCAAATGTTTAGAAGCAATGATTTCAATTTTATTACTTTCATTTGAACTAGTAATTGCATTTAAGGCAATGGCAAAATCACCATAAGCTCTTAACAAAAAGATTCTACTTGGAATCATTAAATATTTTTTACTGACCTTTATACTTAAATAGTAATACAATTATTGTAATTAAAACCCCAGATAGAGAGCCAAAAAATAAAATTATAAAGCCACTTGTTTTGGTGTTTTTCAAAGGCAGTCTAGGTAAATCTAAGGTTTGTATAATTGGTGTTTGATTAATTAAAGATAATTTTAATGTCTCTAAATTTTTTACCACTTCTGCATATAGTGTACTTGAAAAGGTCTTATCTCTACTACTCAATTCTGATCTTGAACTATTTATTTGAAATGAATTTTGATAAATATTACTTAAAGTATTCTTTAAAGAATCGGCCTTCTGCTGAATTTTATTAACGCTTTTTGATAAATTACCAACTTTAATATCAATATATAGTTCACTGGTTTCTTTTAATAATCTTTCAGAGAATAGTTTTGAAAATAATTGGTTAGATGAATTAACTGAAATGGTGATTAAAGTAGATTTTTTATTTTGTTTCTCTACAAAGATATTTTCTAAAATTAAATTATTATAAATAACATTTAATACACTATCTTGAACTATAGTGTGGGTTTCGTCCGGACGTAAATTAGAGAAATTTAAATCATTCTTATTTATGTTACTTTTTTCAAGCGTCAGACCGTAACCAGTTATATTCATATAAAATTCGGCCATGGTAATTGGATGTGAGTTACCGATTTCTTCTGTTTTAGACAATAAAACCTTTTCAATAATTTTTCTAGATTTAATTATCTCAAATATATTATCGCCAGAAAATAATGAAGAGCCATTACCACCCATGACACTACCAAGGTCTACACCAAACTGTGAGGCTATCCCAGAAAGTCCACCACCTTTAGAGGAGGATTCCTCTACAATAAATGTAGTGGTAGCTTTGTAATTTGACTTTAATGTACGCCAATAAAAATAAGAAATTGAAGTAGTTAGTAATATTATTATAAAAAAAAGCTTAGAATTTTTTAAGCAAAATTGTAAGAATAATTTGACTTGTTCTAAAATATCAGAAAATTTTATTTCTTGAATCATTTTTTAATATATTTTAAACTATTTCAATATAAATTGATGAGGGAAAGTGCTCTTGATGAATTTGTTCAAAATTAACATATTTTTCATCTAATAAGCCATCTTTGTCATTTTGAGGGTTATACTCTGGAAAAACTTCCTTTAAAGTACTTTTTGCATCATAATGTAACTGGCTCATACAGAATATAATTCTAGCATTTTTATTATTTATTAGAAATGCTCTTAATAATGTAGTCTCAGACCAATGAAAAAATGTACTTAGTGTATTTCTATTGTAATCGTAGGGAATAAAAATATCATGAAAATGAACAATTACGCCTGGCTTCAATCTTGGTAAAATTTCTAGAATAATGTAATTAACATCACTACCCACTTTTACAGTATGTGAAGAATCAATAAATAAAATATCATTTTTTTCTAGCTTAAAAAACTCTTCTTCAAAAGCAATTTCTTGTACTTTTTTCTCTATTAAATTAACCTCTTTTAAACTTTTTAAAACCGAATTAGGGTAAGGCTCTATACAAGTCAATTTAAAATCAACAACCCCTTCTTGTACTTTATTTAAATCATTTGCCTTTAAAATACACCATGTAGAAACGCCACTGCCTACTTCAATTACTCTTTTTGGTTTGTATTTTCTAATAATTGAGTGTAATGCCTGTGCTTCAATGTAACCATAACCCGGCCCAAATTTATTTTCAGTTCCATATTTAAAAATTTCATTTCCTAAAAATTCATTTTTGAAAGGCAAACAAATTGTCTTTATGTTTTCAATTTGATCTTCCATATTTATATTAAGCCCATATAAATTAGACTTCTTAGCCCATAAACTTTTTGACTCAATCAATTCATTTAAATTTGGTATTGATGAATAATAATGAGCAGGATTAATATGTAAGCCTATTTTAAGAAGTATTTTCTGTAAATTTAAAAAAATAATCTTCAATATTTTAGTTGCGATTTTTTTCATTATATATTTATTAATGAGCACTTCTTAACTTAGCGTCTAAGAAATATTAAATGCCGTATGTGATTTACCTAATCCCATAAAATATTCTGTATAAATTTCTGAATTTATAAATAACTCTTTAAGCTCCTTTTTTGAAATAAGCCTTATTTCATTTACCTGTGCTAATGCAGCTTCTTTAGTTTTAGACTTAGGAATATGTCCTAAATTAAAATGCTGGGTTAAATATACTTTTATAGAAAAGGGAAGAAATTGAAATAAAGGGAATACCCAATGCGGCTCTATGAAAAAATATTTATTAGGTGTTTGAATAAAATAATTTTTACCAACTCTAATAACTTCATTTGCCATTTTTTGTTGATTTTCTTTTGTAAAAAGATGCTCTATGACAGAATTTGAAAAAACTAAATCAAAGCTTTTATCTTCCATTCCTTCTAAATTACAAGCATCTCCTTTTATTGACTTAAATCCAGGTCCTGTAAATTCATTTTGATACAAATTCAATAGTACAATTTCAATATTATCTCCTAGGGTCAGCCCCATGCTTTTCCAATAATCCTCTGTGCCCCCGATATCCAATATTTTGACTTTTTGACCTGTTGCTGATAATTTGTCTAAAATGCCCTTAAAAAAGGTAAAACGCCTTGCCCTAAAGTATGTCGAAATAAGTTCTTTCATTAGTTCAAAACTATTGAAAATCAGACAAAATACCCCTAAAATATTATAAAAAATTGGTCTATATAGCTTGTTTTTAAGCCTATTAACTTAAATTTGCCATCTATAAAAGAAAATATAGTTTTTATCATGAAAAAAGTGATTGTTTTAGGGGGTGGAGGCTTTATAGGAGGGCATTTAGCCAAGAAATTGAAAGCACAGGGGTTTTTTGTTCGCATAGCCGATATTAAGCAACATGAATACATGTCTCAAGATGAAATTTGCCATGAATTTATTCAATGCGATTTAGCCGATCCTGTAGCTGTTGAAAAAGTCATTTTTGAAGATTGCTACGAATTATACCAACTAGCTGCCGATATGGGTGGGGCTGGTTATATTTTTACTGGCTTGAACGATGCCAATGTAATGACGAACTCTGCGCTCATTAATTTAAATGTTGCCAAAGAAGCAGTGAAGAAAAAAGTACAAAAAGTTTTTTATTCCTCTTCTGCCTGTATGTACCCAGAGCATAATCAATTAGATGCAGACAATCCTAATTGTATTGAAAGTTCAGCTTACCCCGCTAATCCCGATTCTGAATATGGATGGGAGAAATTATTTAGTGAAAGAATTTTCTTGGCCTATAATCGCAATTTTAAATTAAATGTGCGTGTAGCGCGTTTTCATAATATTTTTGGACCACAAGGCACTTGGAATGGAGGAAAAGAAAAAGCACCTGCTGCCATGTTACGCAAAGCATCAGAAACTGCCGATGGTGGAAACTTTGAAGTATGGGGAGATGGTTTACAAACAAGAAGCTTTTTATACATTGACGAATGTTTAGAAGCTGTGGAGCGTTTTATGCATACCGATTTTATTGGACCCGTTAATATTGGCTCTGAAGAAATGGTAACTATAAATCAGTTAGCGCAAATGGCGATTGATATTGCAGGTAAGAAAATTAAAATTCACAATATTGCTGGTCAAGAATTTATTGATAAGTACGGATTTAATTGTCCCCTAGGTGTGCGCGGTCGCAGATCAGACAACGATTTATATAGAAAAAAAATGGGATGGGAAGTATCTGAACCATTAATTGATGGCATGCGCAAAACTTTTACTTGGATTGATGAACAAGTAAAAAAAGAAAAATAGTTTTTCATTACAATTAATTTTTAATTATGCCTCAAGCAAATGCAACGGTTAAAATAATAGGCGTTGATATGTTTGTGGGTAACAATTCAGACTTCACTGCATCTTTAATAGAGTCGGTGAATGAAAAAAAATCTTTTCAAAAAAATAGATTAATTAGCGCCACCAGTGCGCATGGTATGGTATTCTCTAATGAGAATGCTGAATTCAAAAAAATAATTTCTGCTTTTTACTTTAACCTACCCGATGGACAACCTACTGCTTGGATAGGCAGGTTAAAAGGTTTTAAAAATATGAAGCGTTGCCCTGGTGTTGGGCTTTTTGATACGGTGATACGCAACACTTCAACGCATTCAATTCAACATTTTTTTTGTGGGGGTAAAGAAGGAATAGCCTTGGCTTTAAAAGAATCTGTTGCAAAAGATTTAGGCAATAAAAATGTTGTAGGCACTTATTCCCCTCCTTTCAGACCCATGAATGAAACCGAGTTTGAAGCCTTAGGCGAGATGATTAATGCCTCCGGTGCCAATATAGTTTGGATTGGACTTGGCACGCCTAAACAAGAAAAATTTGCATACTCACTTTCTAAATACTGCAATGTAGATTATATCATTACTGTAGGTGCTGTATTTGATTTTTTCACAGGTAATCTTCCCTATGCTCCGTTATGGATACGCAATATGGGTTTGGAATGGCTGTACCGTTTAATAAAAGAACCACGTCGTCTTTTTGGACGCTATATAAATATTGTACCTTCTTTTATTTGGTTGAACCTAAAAGAATTTTTCACTAGTTTATTCTCTCGTAAATAATTTATATTATTTACTTACTCAACCTATAAATAGTAAGCGCTGCTCTTTTAATTAAATTAGGCAGCTCTTTTAAATTTATAGTTTCTCCTGGCGCATGTGCTCCTCTTCCTGAAGAGCCTAAGCCATCAATACAATCTACATAAGCAGCTATATAAGAAATATCTCCGGCACCTCTTGAACCCGGATCGCCAGCTGTGGTGTGACCTACGCCCATATCCTTAGTCACTCCACTAATTACTTCTAATACTTTATTGTTGCCCTCAGTGGGCGCCATACTTGGTATGCCATCTTGAAATTCTATAGTGGCCTTGGTACCTGCTAAACTATTATCAACAATAGCCTGCATTTTTTTTCTTGCATTTATTTTTTGTTCCTCCGTTAAAAAGCGAAGGTCACCGGTTACAGTTACTGCAGGGGAGATAATATTTGTTTTACCAATAGCAGTTCCTGTTGCCTTGGTTTCATCGTAGTTCATTTCAGAACCTCCGATAAATACACCAGGGTTAAAGGTTAAATATTTTTCTGTACTTAACTGTACTCTAAATTCATTTACAATTCTTGCTGCTTCATAAATAGCACCATAACCTGCACCTGCTGTAAACACACCCGAGCTATGTCCTGTTTTTGCTTTTACATTTAATAACCATCCGCTAGCGCCTCTTCTTGCAGTGGCCACAGAATTTAATCCATTGGCGCCTTCAAAGGCTAATGCAATTTCAGTTTGCTTGGCAGTTTCAATAAAATCGCCTCTACTTACTTCACGTGGATACCCTGCATGCTCTTCATCTCCCGTTAAATAAGCAATAATGTTGGCGTCCTTTAATAAACCCTGTGCTTGCAAGGCTTGAAGTGCCATAATCATTACTACATCTCCTCCCTTCATATCAGTCACGCCCTGTCCTGTAGCGGTGGAATCGTTTATCATAGTGAAAGGGTTCGCTGGCATATCGGGTTCAAAGACAGTATCTAAATGCCCTATGAGAAATAGTTTTTTTCCTTTATTGGTTTTAGCTAATTCGGTTTTCTTTTTAGAGGAGTTTGGTTTTGTTGCGGCGGAGTTTTTTTCTTTTGCGGCTGCGGCGTTTTCTGAAGCATTATTAAATCCAATACTTGCCACCAAATGTCCTGCGCGGCGAAGTGAATCGGGCATTGGGATCCACTTGGTTTTAAAATTTGCTTTCTCAAATTCACGCGCAAAAATAGCACCTACTTTTTTTACGCCTTCTATGTTTAAAGTACCGCTATTAATATCGACCGATTCTTTTAAAAGCGCAATAGCCCTTGGCATATTGGCGTCGATATAGTCCATTACTTTTTGTTCTTCCTTACTAAGCGTTGTTGCGGCTTTGGTAGTTTGAGCTTGTACGGTTTGATTTGCTCCAATGCAAATACTAAATAAGATCGTCGTAAATAAGATTGCTTTTTTCATAGTGACTTTTTAGGATCACTCAATTTAGTTCAATTCATTTATACCCCAAAAGCTTGCGGTAAATACTTGGAAATCAAGTCTATCTCTTTATTATTTTAGCATTTGAAATAAAGAAAATATTATTGTACAATATTATGTACAATGTGAAATTAATTAATTAATTTTGTAAAAAATACTATTATGGACATTGCCACCTATTCAGAATTTAGACAAAATATGAAATCTTACTTAGATGGTTTAGAGCTATCTCATAAACCCCTTTTTATTAAAAGACAACAGGGGGAAGATGTCGTAGTAATATCTAAAGAGGATTATACTAGCCTAAATGAAACCTTATACCTATTAAGTAGCCCAGCTAACGCGAAAAGGTTGGAAGCTTCCATAAAGCAATACAAATCAAAAAAGGGCCTTAAAAAATTACAAATAACATAATGAATGTTCTTTTTTCAAACGAAGGCTGGGAAGACTATCAATACTGGCAGGCCAATGACATTAAGTTACTAAAAAAAATCAATGACATTATTAAGGATATTAAGAGAAACTCAAATCAAGGCATAGGACAACCAGAAAAATTAAAAGGAAATATGAGCGGTTGGATGTCTAGAAGAATTAATCTTGAACACAGGATTGTTTATAGAATTGATAGTGACGCTATTGTAATTATACAATGTAGATATAATTATTATTCTTAGAACTTAACCAACCCTTCTGTAAATAAGACCGGCGCTAAAAGCGCCGGTCTTATCTTTTTAATCAAATTGCAAAGGGACATTAATTTTTAAACTATAATTACGGCCCATATTAAATACGCCCATTCTGCCGCTGGCCTCATTCACAGGACCATATTTTAAACGGTTCAAATGGTTTTGATAGGCAACATCAGCAATATTCTGCCCCACCAAAGAAACACTAAATAGTGTTTTATTCTTACGCTGTACTTGTGTACTATACCCAATATTTAAAAGAGTATAGGCAGGCGTTTCTGTTTCAGTATTGTAACCTAAAAACGGATTTGATTGAGTAAATACATTGTCTAGTTGAAAAGTAAAAAAGCTATTTCGGATGAGATTAGATTTTTTAAACATCTCAATTCTAATTTCTGACAACCATCTTGCACTTGGAATACCAGGTAAGTTTTTAGAACCATCTAAAGCGTCTTTAAATTGTCCACGTATTAAACTCACGCTATTTTCTACATGCAACCAATCTAATGGATGTGGGTGAAAATCGACATTGAATTCAGCACCGTACAAGTGTGCGTCTTTTTGTCTAAAAGCAAAAGCGTATAG
>Ga0315899_10000121_pt1 | contig 93738 bp, 90 predicted proteins | sample LakEriMetagenome_2_FD_203518 | JGI IMG/M metagenome (GOLD analysis project Ga0315899, IMG submission 203518) | Freshwater fungal communities from buoy surface, Lake Erie, Ohio, United States - Buoy 4 MA112 | ecosystem: Environmental > Aquatic > Freshwater > Lake | place: USA: Lake Erie, Ohio... | reverse complement strand
GAACGATTTCCGCTAAACCTAAATCAACGCCCTGACGGTTGAGGCTTGCAAAAGCGGTAACGCGAATAAGTGCGCCTTCAAGCTCGCGAATGTTTGTCGAGATTTTACTTGCGATGTATTCGAGAACATCATCCGGTGCATTTAATTTATCTTGCGCAGCTTTCTTGCGCAGAATAGCAATACGAGTTTCAAGTTCTGGTGGTTGAATATCTGTAATTAAACCCCACTCGAAACGTGAACGTAGGCGATCTTCCAAAGTTGTTAATTGCTTTGGTGGGCGGTCAGATGAAATAACTATTTGTTTATTAGCGTTATAGAGCGTATTGAAAGTATGGAAAAACTCTTCTTGGGTACGTTCTTTATTTTCCAAGAACTGAATATCGTCGACAAGTAGAACATCTAGGTCGCGGTAACGGCGTTGAAAAGCCGATGCTTTATCGTCACGGATAGAGTTGATAAAGTCGTTGGTAAATTCTTCAGATGAAACGTAGCGAACTCGCACGCTGCCATAAAGCTCTTTGGCGTATGCGCCAATAGCGTGCAGCAAGTGGGTTTTTCCAAGGCCAGATTCTCCGTAAATAAAGAGCGGGTTGTAAGCCTTTGCTGGCGCTTCGGCTACTGCAACCGCTGCGGCGTGGGCAAAACGGTTTGATGCACCAATTACAAAAGTTTCAAAAATATAACGAGGATTTAATTGCGAAGGCTCATCGTTTTTACGGCTTCCAGTTTCAGTGTTGTCGCGGCCAGTGCCTGGGCGTGATGGCGCTGCTTCAATAACAACTGCAGGCGCCGGGTGATCTGCGAGTTCGAGTGACTCATCGACCATCACTGCAATATTTGTTTTATCTCCAAGTTCGCGAGTAAGGACTTCATTTACAACAACGCGAAGTCGGGACTCAAGAACATCTTTTGCAAAAACATTTGGCGCTGCAACAAGCAGGTTTGTGATTCCACCATCGCTCTGAATCAACCCGAGCGGCTTAGTCATTGTTAAAAAAGCGCGGTGTTGCGGTTCTCCGAGTGAGACATGCTCGATAACTCGGTCCCAAAGGTCGGCGAGTTCGATCTCAACTACTGCCATAATTGCCCCCTTGGACTATCCACAATGTTATCCACAGGCTGTGGTCTAAAGTAGGGCTTTAGCCTTCATTTAGAGCCACTTTGACGGATGCCTGTGGACAGAGGTGAAAAGTAAGGCTCTTTCCTAAGAAAAGCAAGCGGTTATCCACAACCCTCAACCCAAGATCCAGTTTGACCCGACTCTATCCACACCTCTACCGTTACACCCTCGCTTCCCCCGTATTTATGAAGAGTTCATAGAAACCGGTTTGCGCTCAGGTCGGGTCAGTCAAAACCCGCCCACGCTCAAGCCGAACTGGCCGCAATTTAAGTTTTAAAAGGAGTCATCATGACAAAGCGCACCTTCCAACCTAATACTCGTCGTCGCGCCAAGAAGCACGGCTTCCGCGCACGCATGGCAACCCGCGCAGGACGTGCAGTTCTTTCAGCTCGTCGCGCCAAAGGCCGCGTTCGTCTCTCTGCGTAAGTTATAGAGCCGCACCGGAAAATCTCGTGCTGCCTAAAAACGCACGTTTGAATTTAACCGCCGATTTCGCTCGCGCAACAAAGAGCGGAACCCGCGTTACCTCAGAGCACTTCGTTGGATACCTCTACATCAACCCTGCGCCGGAAGATACCAACCCACCAAAGTTTGGGTTAATTGTTAATAAAGGAGTTGGCGGCTCGGTTGCGCGCCATGCTTTAGCTCGCAAACTTCGCCACGCGGCAGCTCCGCAACTTTCAAAACTTCCAAAGAACTCGCTCTTTGTAATTCGCGCCCTGGCTAAAGGATCTTCTACTGATGTTATCTCTGAGGTTGAAAAACTCGTCATAAAATTATTGGAACGTTCAACCCGAAACGCGGTGAAGTAGATGCGCACAGTATTAGTTGCGGCAATTAACTTCTACCAAAAATGGATCTCCCCATCTTTTGCTCCCCGTTGTAAGTACTACCCATCTTGTTCGACTTATGCCGCATCCGCAATTTCACATTACGGAATCCGTGGCGTAGGTATGGCGCTCTGGCGTTTGGCGCGCTGCAACCCATGGTCACATGGCGGCGTCGATTATGCAGTTAAAGAAGATCCAACAATAAGTAAAACCACCGAGAAAACCAGCGTAGGAGCTAACTAATGGGCTTTATTTTAAACCCCCTCTATAACTTCGTATCCGGAGTTATTGTCGGAATCCACTATTTGCTCTCTCCGATATTTGGTTTCGACAGCGGTGTTACCTGGGCGCTCTCGATCGTCGGACTTGTTGTTTTAATCCGTATTATTTTGATCCCACTGTTTGTTAAGCAAATTAAAAGCCAGCGCGCACTTACTGCTCTTCAACCACAGATGAAGGCGATCCAAACCAAATATAAAGATGATCGCCAAAAGCAATCAGAAGAGATGATGAAGCTCTACAAAGAGCATAAGACAAACCCACTCGCATCGTGTTTTCCAATCCTGGCGCAGGCACCAATCTTCTTCGCACTCTTTACAGTTTTAAATGGAATTGCTGCAAAAACAGATGCTGGCGTACCGGCGCCAATCGCACGCGGATTCCTAAAAGGTGATTATCTAGATAGCGCAGCACAAGCAACATTTTTCGGCGCGAAAATTTCTGAGACTTTCTTAGGCTCACCCGATACAACTGTAAAGATCGTTACAGTTATTTTGATTTTCATTATGTCTGCTACAACTTTTACAACACAACGCCAGTTGATGGTAAAAGGAATGCCAAAGATGGATTCCAGCAACAATATGATGTTGCAACAGCAGAAAATCATGTTGTATTTATTCCCAGTAATTTTCGCAGTATCTGGTGTTAACTTCCCGGTTGGAGTTTTGATCTACTGGTCAACAACAAACTTCTGGACATGGGGACAACAGTTCTATGTAATTAAACGCAACCCAACTCCAGGGTCACCTGCCTACGAAGAGCTACAAAAGAAGAAGGCAGCGAAAAATAAAGAGGGTTCAACAGGAACAGTTCTTGATGGAACAAACCCTGAGGATGGCGCTGAAGGAACCGGCGAAGTTAAAGGCCAGAGAAAGCAACCAAAGAAGAAAAAGAAGAAGTAAAGCGGACATTTAAGTACAAAAACTATCAAAAGACCCAAATAACTTTACATAACTACAAGGAGTGAGAAGATGAGCGAAGAGACCACAGAGGTATTGGAAAACGAGACCGCGGAAGCGGGAACACCTACCAAAAAGGCGCCAAAGACAATTGCCCGCCTTGAAGAAGAGGGCGATATCGCAGCCGACTACCTCGAAGGCTTACTAGATATCGCAGACCTAGATGGCGATATCGATATCGACGTGGAGAACGACCGCGCCAGCCTGGCTATCGTCGGTGGCAAACTCCGCCACCTAGTCGGCCAGGAAGGTGAAGTCCTTGATGCAATCCAGGAGCTAACCCGCCTTGCTGTTCAGACAGCGACCGGCGACCGTAGCCGCCTAATGCTCGATATCGATGGATTCCGCTCAGGCCGCCGCAAGGAGCTAACCGCCCTCGCCGAGAAGATGGCCGAGCAAGCAAAGACCACTGGGGCATCGATCAAACTTGACCCAATGAACGCCTTTGAGCGCAAAATTATCCACGACACGATCCAGACCCTAGGTCTGTCATCTGAGTCAGATGGCGAAGATCCAAACCGCTTCGTCGTCATCTATCCCGCCTAAAGCGCGCCAATGACAAATCTCCAGCCGGAGTCAGTTTCACGTGAAACGTTGGCACATTCGACGTTAATCACCCAATATTTTCCTGGGCAAGAGGGCGCTATCCGCGCCTACGCCGAATTTCTCACCACCGCAGGCATCGAGCGGGGCTTAATTGGCCCGCGCGAAGGCGAGCGGATCTGGGAGCGCCATATCTTTAACTGCCTGCCGGTAACCCAACTTTTGCCGCAGGGGGCCTCCCTCTTCGATATCGGTTCAGGGGCAGGGCTGCCTGGAATCGTCATCGCCCTAGCCCGACCTGACTTAAAAGTGACCTTAATTGAGCCCCTCGAGCGCAGAGTTGAGTTCTTAAATGAGGCAGTTGCCGCTATCGCCGCCGGCGGGGTCGAGATCGAGGTCATCCGCGGCCGCGCTCAAGATGTAAAGAAGAGCGCTGATTTTGTTACCGCCCGCGCCGTTGCCCCGATGGAGAAGCTGAAGAAGATGAGCTGGCATATGGTCAAAACCGGAGGGTCCCTTTTAGCGATGAAGGGGGAGTCTGCGGCAAGTGAGATGGTTGGAATCAAGGGAGCCGAGCTCCACGAGATAAAACTTGAGGGAATTGAGCTCGGCAGAGTGATCTCTGTGCGTAAGGGCTCTGTAATAAGTGCTTAGATAGGCGCGTGGTTGATTCACGTGAAACAAGCGATCGCGAGAGCGAGACAAAGGTCGTCGGCGTCCGGCGGCTAAAAGAGGCGATGGCAAAACCTGCCTCAACCCGCATTTTCACTGTGGCAAACCAGAAGGGTGGGGTCGGAAAGACCACCACAACGGTCAATATCGCCGCGGCCCTTTCTATGGGCGGCCTGCGGGTTTTGGTCGTTGATCTAGATCCACAGGGCAACGCCAGCACCGCACTGGGCGTTCCCCACCGTGATATCGAAGGTGTCTACGAAGTACTTATGGGAAATAACCAAATTAGCTCTGTAATTCAAAAGGTTGCAGGCTTTCCTGCACTCGATTGCATTCCATCAAATTCATCTCTTGCAAATGCTGAAGTTAATTTAGTTTCAATGGTTGCGCGCGAACTTCGTTTAAAAGAAGCGATCGATGAGATTTCACCAAATTACGATTACATTTTTATTGATTGTCCACCATCGCTTGGCTTGTTAACAATTAACGCACTTGCCGCAGCGCGCGAGCTATTAATTCCAATTCAAACTGAATATTACGCACTTGAAGGCTTGTCACAACTACTTGAAACATATAGCGTAGTAAAGAAGCGCTTAAATGCAAACCTCGATCTTTCAACAATTGTTTTAACCATGTTTGATGGCCGCACCCGTTTATCAAATGATGTCGCTGCAAATGTTCGCGCGCACTTTCCAAACGAGCTAATTGATATTCCAATCCCGCGTGCAGTACGTGTTTCAGAAGCGCCTTCTTACAATCAAACAGTTATGACTTATGACCCGCTTTCTCCAGGTGCGTTTGCATATATGCAGGTAGCGCGTGAAATTGCAGAACGCGGAAAACCAAAAGATGCGCTCGATGTTGACTTTGATTCAAATGTTGTAAATATTAATTACAAACGCGATGGAGAAATTGCATGAGCGCAAAACGCGGTGGCCTTGGAACCAATTTAGATTCTTTAATTCCAACATCTCTAACTGTTGCCGGCAATGAAGTTGCACAACAGAATGAAGTTTCAGTTGATGCGATTTCTCCAAACCCACGCCAACCGCGCACCATCTTTGAAGAAGGCGCACTAAACGAATTAATCGCATCCATTAAAGAGATCGGCATCTTGCAACCACCGGTTGTGCGCCAAACATCTCCAGGTAAATATGAATTGATTATGGGAGAGCGCCGCTTCCGCGCGGCAAAGGCTGCTGGTTTAAAGAAGATTCCAGTAATCATTCGCCAAACCCCTGATAACGAACTTTTACGTGAAGCGTTAATTGAAAATATTCACCGTAGCCAACTTAACCCACTTGAAGAAGGCGCTGCATATGCGCAACTACTTACCGACTTTAATTGCACACACGATGAGCTCGCGCTAAAACTTGGTCGCTCACGTCCGCTTATCTCAAACACAATCCGCCTTTTAAATCTTCCACCGACCGTGCAACGCAAAGTTGCGGCAGGAGTTATCTCGGCAGGCCACGCTCGCGCACTTCTTGGTTTAACTGACGAGGCAGAGATTGAAAAGTTAGCTAACCGAATCGTTGCCGAAGGTCTAAGTGTTCGCGCAACCGAAGAAGCGGTAGCAATTCATTCACCAAAGAAGGGCTCAACTAAGAGCGGCAAGGGTGGAAAGAGTTCTACAACCGGAGAAACCTTGGCCGCCGAAGAGTTGTTGAGCGATTACCTGGATACCCGCGTGAGCGTTCAAGGCGTTAATGGCAAAGGAAAGATCGTTATTGAATATTCCGGACGCGAAGATTTACAGCGAATCGTTGATCTAATTGAGGGCGATAAGTAATTATTTAAGGGCTGTACCGCGACGCGACATTTCCTGCGTCACGATTCCACCAAGTGCCTTAACGCCTTCGCGGATTCGCTCAGGTGTTGGGTGGCAGTAAGAAAGTCGCATCGACCAAGATCCAAAACCATCTGCATAGAAAGCATTTCCTGGAACATAGGCAACCTTGGCAACGATCGCCTTCGGCATCATCGCCTTTGTATCAATTTCAGGTGGCAAGTTAACCCAAACATAGAAACCGCCACCTGGTTTTGTCCAAGTAGCCTCTTTTGGAAAATATTGCTCAAGTGATTCGAGCATCGCATCACGGCGCACCTTATATAGCTCGCAGAATGATGCGATCTGATCGCGCCATGGCTGATCAGCAAGGTAGCTAGAGATAGTTAGCTGCGTGAAGTTTGATGGACAGAGAATCGATGATTCAGATGCAATTACCAATTTATCTTTTAGTGATTGCGGCACTAGCGCCCAACCAATACGCAAACCTGATGCGATGGTCTTCGAGAATGAGCCTAGATAGATAACGTTTTCGGAATCTTCGGCGCGCATCGCATTTGGTGATGGGCGATCAAAGCCAAGCAGTCCGTAAGGGTTATCTTCAACTACGAAGATTCCTTCTTCGCGGCAGATATTTAGAATTTCAGTACGGCGATCGGCTGGCAACAAAACGCCAGTTGGGTTTTGGTAATTTGGAATCAAATACAGGAATTTAATCTTGCGACCGGCAGCGCGTACAGATTTAATCGCAACTCGCAGTGCATCCGGAACCAGGCCGTTCATATCCATCTCAACGTGGACTACAGATGCTTCATATTGTCTAAATGTTCCGAGCGCACCGACATAAGAAGGCGCTTCTACCAATACAACATCGCCGGGATCGATAAAGATTCGTGAAATCAAATCAAGTGCTTGCTGCGAACCTGTTGTAACAACGATGTCATCAGGGTTGGCGCGAATTCCTTCAAGGGCCATAACGTCGCAGATTTGCTCACGAAGTTTTGGATGTCCTTGGCCGCTGCCGTATTGCAGAGCTTCGGCGCCATTGTTAAGGATTAACTGATTAACAACCCCAGCCATCATCTCCATAGGGAGCGCTGAAAGATTTGGCATTCCACCAGCCAGCGAAACAATTTCCGGGCGAGATGCAACGGCGAAGAGCGAGCGAATTTCAGAAGGCAACATTCCGGCAGCGCGAGTTGCAAAACGCTGTTCTAGATTTTGCGGTACACCGGTTTGAAAGCGAACTGATACCTCAGACATACCAGCTAGTCTCCCACATGCCCACTAGCGCTAGCGAATTAATTAAAACTAGCGACGGATACCCGCACTGCGCAGGTCAGATAACCGCAAAGTTCCTGTTTTAGCATCATCTTCAGCCGATAGATAAAGGCGTTGAATCGCGATAATGAAAGCCTCAGCCAAAGTGTCGCGAAAATCAGGACGCGCAAGACGCGCAGCATCACCAGGATTTGTTAGATAACCAAGATCGACGCGCACCGCTGGGGCTTGGGTAAGGCGAAGCAAGTCCCAAGTTTTGGCATGGGTTCGGCAATTTAATAAATCAGTGCGCGCACAGAGTTCGCGCTGCACAAGGGATGCAAATCGTTCACCAACAATTGAATGAACACCGTGCGCATCGCTGCCGTAGAAGTAAGTCGAAACTCCATGTGCGTCAGGGTTTGAGTGTTTATCAGTATGTAAAGAGATAACCAAGTCTGCGCTATTTTTATTTGAGAAAGAGATGATCTCGTTCTCTGTTAAAACATTCTTAGGTCCGCGCGTTAAGAAGACGCTGGCGCCAAGCGCTAGCAAACGACCTTCTAAACGTTGGGCGATGTCATAAACAATCTCTGCCTCTTCATCACCAAAAGCTGGATCTAGGACAATTACCTTATTGGCAAGCGCAGGGCCACGATTTAGCTGCTTCGCACTTTCGCGCATCTGTGCAGGCGCCCCACCAGAAACAATTTTTGTTAAACGAATCAGCGCGATAATTGTTGCTGGACCACATTTACCATCGACTTTAATTCCAACTGATTTTTGAAATTCTTTAACAGCAGATTCAGTGCGCTCACCAAAGATTCCATCAACGCGTCCGGCGTTAAAGCCCATCTCAGTAAGGCGCGCTTGAAGTGCGGCGACATCATCACCGCGCATCATGGGAGACGGTTGAAGATTTAAAGAACGATCGCCTAACTTCCAACGAGATTCTTCAAGGGCGCGTTTGGTCTGGTCATTTAACTCACCAGTTACATGCAAACCACGCTCTTGCTGAAAAGAACGAATCTCGTCAGGAGATAGTTCTTTCATGAGAGATCTAAACCAACGAGTTGATTAGATGAAGCCTTCGAGCTCTTTTAGAAGCGCCGGCTTTGGCTTTGCACCAATAATTGTCTTTACAACTTCACCGTTTACATAAACGTTGAGCATTGGAATTGATGTAACTCCGTATTTGATCGCGATCGCTGATTCTTCATCGGTATTTAGCTTCACGATGGTGAGCTTGTCGCCATGTTCATTTGAGATCTCATCAAGGATTGGTCCGACTGCGCGGCAAGGACCACACCACTCAGCCCAGAAATCAACAAGAACTGGCTTGCTGCTCTTGAGTACGACCTCATCGAAATTGGCTGCGGTTACTTTTCCTGCGCTCATTTGTGGCTCCTATTTAATCGGTTCTATATCTGCTTTAGATCTGCTTTTAACTGTTAAAAACTACGTTGTTGTAAGAGTACTAGTGGGAGAGGAATTTTTCAGCGTCTAGCGCCGCCTGACATCCCGACCCTGCTGCAGTAATTGCTTGGCGATATGTGAAATCGACAAGATCGCCGCAGGCAAAGACGCCCTTCAAGTTGGTGCGCGTTGAGCGACCTTCTACTGAAACATAACCCTCTTCATTTAGCGTTACTTGAGTTGTAACAAGTTCACTGCGCGGAATATGCCCGATAGCAACAAATAGTCCGGTGAAATCTCTTTTACTGACTTCACCAGTAACTGTGTTGCGAAGCTCAAGGGCTTCAACTTTTTCTGCGCCGAGTACATCGGTTACTTCAGTGTTCCAAAGCATTTCAATCTTTGGATTTGCAAAGGCGCGCTCTGCCATAATTTTTGAGGCGCGAAGTGAATCGCGACGGTGGATCAACACAACCTTTGAGGCAAACTTTGTTAAGAAGGTTGCTTCTTCGACGGCAGAGTCTCCGCCGCCAACAACGGCGATTGTTTGATCACGGAAGAAGAAACCGTCGCAAGTTGCACACCATGAAACTCCGCGACCGGATAAACGTTTCTCGTTCTCTAAACCGATTTCTTTATAGGCAGAACCCATTGCAAGAATTACCGCTTTAGCTTGAACGGTATTTCCAGAACCATCCTTAATAATTTTGATATCGCCGGATAAATCCATTTCAACAACATCATCGGTAATTAGCTCTGCACCGAAACGCTTTGCTTGCTTGCGCATACTGTCCATTAGATCTGGGCCCATTACGCCATCCACAAAGCCAGGAAAATTTTCTACTTCGGTGGTATTCATCAGCGCACCACCTGCAGTAACCGAACCTTCATAAATAACTGGATTTAATTGCGCGCGCGCTGCATATATAGCAGCGGTATATCCGGCAGGACCAGAACCAACAATTACGAGATCTTTTACCATGGGCTCAGCGTATCCATTTGAGATTACTTTGCGCGGGCAGCACGGCGCTTGCCCAAAAGTGAGATTGCAAACTCTTTCATCGCAGTGATTTCTGTGATTTTTAGGGCATGCGCAACGAGCAAGAACCCGACCCCACTGCCAATCAAAACAACTAATAAACGAGCTACACCGATCAGGGGTGTGGCATCGTCATTCATCCAATTTAAGAAGAAGGCGAGAAGAAAGAAGGGAACCATTGCGATCGCCGATGCCAGATATAGACGCGCATGCTGTCCTATAAATTGAGAGATCTCTAGAGACCCGATGTGTTTACGCAAGAGAGCGATAGTTACAAAAAGTCCAAGAATGTAACTAATTGCAAATGCAAGCCCTAGGCCGATTGTGACAAATTCGCTCTTTAGTGTTGCCAAGAAAAGATATGAAAGTGCAGAAGAGATGATATTAATAATAATAATAGAGACAACTTGAGTTTTTGTATCTTCAAAGGCGTTAAAACCACGTATCAGAACTAAGTTAATTGAGAAAGCAACTAAACCTAAACTTAGCGCCGATAATACATAACCGATGTAGCGAGAGTCTTCTAGTGAAATTCCAAAGAAAAGAACTTCAGTCATTAAGGAACCAAAAAATAAGAACGCGACAGAACTCGGAACTGTTACAACTCCGCACAATCGAATAGCCCGGGTCAACTGTTTTTTAACTTCAGCCGCATTCTTCTCAATTGCTAACTTTGATAAATGTGGAAGTAGTGCTGTGACAATTGAAATTGTTACGATTGAATAAGGCAACAACATTATGTAGTAAGCGCTGGTAAATGGTGTGAAACCAACTCCTGTAGTTATGCCAGCTTGGGCGCTACGAACAGCAGCGCTAGTAGCGACATTTACTGTAATCAAGTAACCAAGTTGAGAAATTAAGACATAAACCAAGGTCCAACCGGCTAATGAGAAAGATTTACCAAGACCTGCAACACCGAAAATTGGGCGCAAACGTATTCCGGATTTCTTAACAACTGGAATCAGGATTAGCGCCTGAATAACAATTCCGAGAGTTGTGCCCCAACCCAACAGTTGTACTTGAGCATCGGTGATGTTCTCAACGGAGATACTTTCTTGCAGGAATAGAACACTGCTGAAAATAACTATAACTACCAGGTTATTGGCGATTGGCGCCCACATTAAAGGAGCGAAAGAACCACGCGCATTTGCGACTTGGCCCAGCATCGTAAAGAGTCCCAAGAAGAAGATCTGCGGCAGGCAGTAACGAGTAAAAGCAACTGCGATAGAGAACTCGCGCTCGAAACCGTCAGTTGCAAACTCTGGCGCATAGAGTTTTACAAGGTATGGCGCAAAAATTACTCCAACTAAAACAAGGAGTAAGAGAATTCCAGAAATTGTTGTAACTAAGCGCGAGGCAAAACCATGTCCACCATCTTCATCTGAGAATGAGCGCACTAATTGCGGAACAAAGATTGCGGTTAGCGCTCCTCCGACAAGTAAGTTGTAGAGAATATTTGGCATTGTGTTTGCCACGTTGTATGAATCTGCAAGTAGCGCTGTGCCCAAGACGGCAACCGCAAGAATTGCCCGGAAGAAACCGGTGATACGCGAAAGGATTGTTCCGATCGCCATAACACCCGAGGCGCGAAAAAGCTCATTGCTTTTCATTACGCCCCCTTCGTATTCTGCGAATAGTCTGGGTTAAAGCCGCCACAAATAGCAAGAGCGCCGCACCTATCGTGAAGTAAGTAACCCGCGAATCAAAGAACGTTACTTTAATTGCTAGGCGCGATGCTGGACCAATTTCATCGCCTTCCGCATTTGTGATTTGCGCAAGCACAGTTGTTGCGCCAGGAGCGATTGCGTTAAATGGAATTGATAACTGGGTGCGCGAATTTGCACCGATAGTGAAAGTTGCAACATCTGAAACCTGTACACGAGAGTTGAGTGGAGTTAAATTGACCGCAACGCTTACAGGAACGCCAAAATCATTTGTTACAGTGACTGGAACCTTTCCGGTTTCAGATGCAATTTGATATTTTCCTGAAGAAACACGTAAACGATTTAATGTATTTGCCACACCATCAGTTGCGTCGTATGAGAAAAAGTCGCGATCTTTCTGATCAAGCGCAGGTGAGAGTAGAACAGCTAATTTTGCGCGCTGGGCTTTAACTTCAGGAGCGCTCACAACCGATGACAGTGCAGTCAACGCTTGGCGATTTTGCGTATATTTCTTACGCAATACGGGGCTTAAACGCGACTTACCGGTGCTCCAAACACTGCTATCTCCGGGCGAAACCTTGCGGTTTAAATGAAATTCAACTCGTTCTACGCCATAACTCTTATATAAGCGAAGTTCACTTGGTGCTGAGCGCGTAGCTAGTGATAAATCAGGATTTCCATAAGGCAGCGCAAAGACTTTATCGCCAGCCGTTAAAAGAATTAAGCGAGAGATCCAACCTTTGGCAACGAGCTGTCCGGTAGTTAATTCACCATTACTTAACTCATATCCATCTGCCATAGCAGCGACTTCATCAAGCAGTGCGCCGTCAATAACCCAAGTACGTTGCCCTTTAGGTTTACTTTCAAGTGGTTTACCTAATCGACCCGTTGGAAGTAAATCATTAGTTAGATCATCATTTCTAAAGGTGCCGTCGAATAATTGATGAGGCTTACTGGTTAACTTAGTAACAGTTACATCACCGGTTGAATATGGTGCGCTAATAAAGAGAAAGGCCAAGGATAAGAAAAGGGCGGATACTTTCTTCATTTAGCGCCAACTTCAGCAGTTGCGTCAGTTCGCGCAATCAATTTCTTCTCATCTGGATAAGCTAAACGATCAACAATTTCTGCTAGCGGAAACCAACCGACCTCATCTACTTCACTCTCTTGCGGCGCTAGTAAACCGCCGGTTTCGCGAAACAAGTAATGATGAACAGTTTTATGAATTCGCTTACCGCCTGCCATAAACCAAAAATCAATAACACCTAGAGAGCGCTCGATCTCAGACTGGATTCCAGTTTCTTCGGCGACTTCACGGAGCGCAGCTTGCTCGGGAGTTTCACCTTCTTCAATATGGCCTTTCGGTAGCGACCATAAAATACGTTTTCCGCTGGCATCTTTATGATCAATACGGCCGATCAAGAGACCATTCTTTCCACTGTGATCGATAACTAAACCGCCAGCGCTGACTTCATCTACTCGCTTGGCGTAATTTTTTGCTGGGCCCTTTGATGGATTCTTGGCAGGGCTTTTTGCAGGGCGTTTACTCTGCGCCTGCGCATCTTTGGCAGGTGAATCACTTGCAAGTGGGGCGCGATTTGCGGGGCGTCTGCGCCTGCGCTTTTTCTTCGTACCTTCGCTGCCCGCACTAGGTGCCGGGGTCATAGAGCAAGGGTACTGGTCTAACCTTAACTATTGTGACGAGTGCATTAGGAGCCGCGGGAGAAGTTGCGATCGCCTCACTCATCAAACGGGCGCCGCTAGCAAGTTCACTCGCCCAAAGTTTTGCCGCCCAAGGATATCGCTTGGCGTTAGTTGGTGGACCAGTTCGCGATGCGCTGCTCGGTCGACTTGGAAATGATTTAGATTTCACAACTGATGCGCGACCAGAAATTACAAAGAAAATTCTGCAAGGTTGGGCGGAAAACGTTTGGGATACCGGAATTGAATTCGGAACCGTTGCCGGAAAACGTGGTGACACAACTGTTGAAGTTACAACTTATCGCACCGAAAGTTATGATCCCGATAGTCGTAAACCTGAAGTTGAATACGGTGATTCAATCGAAGGTGATTTATCGCGGCGTGATTTCACAGTTAACTCAATGGCGCTAGAGCTAACCACAAAAACTCCAGAATTTATCGATCCCTTTAACGGACTAGAAGATTTAGCGAAGAGAGTTTTACGAACACCAGCAAAGGCGGAAAACTCTTTTTCTGATGATCCACTGCGCATGATGCGCGCTGCGCGTTTTGCAAGCCAATTAGATTTCGAAATCGCACCTGAAGTTCTGCAAGCGATAAAGGATATGGCGGGAAGAATCTCAATAATTTCAGCCGAACGTGTTCGCGACGAGTTTACAAAAATGTTAATGTCAAAGAACCCGCGTACCGGAATTACAATTTTAGTTGAAACCGGCCTTGCCGAAATAGTTCTTCCAGAGATACCTAAACTCCGCCTCGAAATTGATGAACACCATCACCACAAAGATGTTTACGAGCATTCAATAACCGTTCTAGAGCAGGCGATCTCTCATGAAGATCGCTTAGGTGGTCCTAATTTAATTATTCGCCTGGCAGCGCTACTTCACGATATTGGTAAGCCAAAGACACGTAATTTAATCCCTGGTGGAGGAGTGTCTTTTCATCACCACGAAATCGTTGGGGCGCGTCTTACAAAATCCAGATTGAAAGCTCTGCGCTTTGATGGCGACACGATTGAACAAGTTGAAACGCTAGTCGCGCTACATCTACGTTTCCATGGCTACGGAGATGGCGAATGGACTGATTCTGCAGTGCGCCGTTATGTGCGCGATGCAGGGGATTTACTGGTTCATTTACATGTTTTAACTCGCGCTGATTGCACAACACGTAACGCGAAGAAGGCAGAGCGTTTAGCCAAGACTTATGACGGGCTCGAAGCGCGCATCGCAAAATTAATGGAGGAAGAAGAACTTTCTAGAATCCGCCCAGATTTAGATGGCGCACAAGTTATGAAGTTACTGGATATCAAACCATCGGCAGCGGTTGGCAAAGCTTTGGATTATCTTCTTGAGTTGCGCCTTGAACATGGTCCGCTTGGTGAAGAACGCGCTACCGAAGAGCTACTTAACTGGTGGAGCAAAGAAAACCCCACTGCGAAGTAGGCGGAGCCCAGCGATTAAGTAAATCGTTGACACAATTAGCGGCACCAAATAACTATCTCCAGTGTTAGGCAGAAGCAGTGCAGCGATAACTGCGCCCGAAACTATTGCGCCATTTACAACAACGTCGTAAACAGAGAAGACGCGACCGCGATAAATATCATCGATCTTTGATTGAACTAGAGCATCATTGGTAACTTTTAAACTCTGCCCAAACAACGCGGTCACAAAGGCAGCGCAGATCAATGTCAGTGGGGTTCGCACAAATAAGATGAATAACGGGCCACAAGTGCTCGCAATTAGCGAAAATCTCATCCAACGATGGCGCCCGACGCGGCGGACTCCGTAAGGTGCTGCCACTGCACCAACAACGAAACCGATTGCGGCAATAGATAAGGTAAAACTAAGTCCCGCCAACCCCGCTTCATTATCGGCCGGATCATTAAAAGTATTTCGCTCTAATAGAAGAGCGATGAGGGTCAAGGCAGTTATTCCGCCGCGATGAATTGCAATCGCACCAATACCGCGCGCCGCATCCATATGTTGGCGAAGAAAACGAACACCTTCGCGCATTTCAATCAAGCCTTGGGTAAAGCTAGCGTTCTTTATCTCGTGATCTAACGGACCAATCTCTTTTCGCTTTAACAATGAAGCAAAGAGCGCCGCCACTAAATAACCCGCTGCCGCCACCAAGATAATGACCCCATCTGCCTTATCTGCAGTGGTTGTCTCGTTAATTAAACGGCGTAAACCAAGGCCAATTCCACCGCCTAGAACTACCCAAACTGAACCACCAGTCACAGCAAGAGCGTTGGCGCTAATTAGTGATTTACTTTCAATCATCAATGGGATACCTGCAGAGAGTCCAGCGAGAATTAATCGATTAACACCGAATGCAACGAGTACAAAGACGGTCATCTCAATTCCGGTTTTCCCCTGGAAAATCAGAAGCGCGATGATTAATAAAGTTGTTGCTCTAGTTAAGTTGGCAAACATAATCGCTCGTTGTCTAGAAACGCGATCCAGAATTGTTCCGACAAATGGACCAATCAATGAATATGGCAGAAGAACAACAGCAAATGCCAAGGCGGCGTTAAGTGCATTTGCTTGGCGCTCTGGTGAAAATAAAACGAATGAGGCTAAGGCGCTCTGGAATATGCCATCGGTCATCTGCCCTGTCCAGCGCAGCCGAAGTAACCGAGCAAATTTACGATCGGTTAATATCTGCCAGACGTTCATAACCAAAGGGTAGTCGCGCAAAGCCCGCAAAAGAGGTTTATCCTTCTCTTACTATGAAATCCAAGCGTGCGTTCATCGATTATTCACTCGATAAACGCGCGACTTTATTGGCGCTCTTTCGCGGAGTAGTCGATGCTTGTGATGCTGACCCTTATCTAATGCGCGCTGCTAAATATCACGGCGAGAAAGCGCAACGAAAATGTCCGGTCTGTAAGAAAGAATCTCTGGTCGAACTTCGTTACACATTCGGTGATCAACTCGGACAATTCTCAGGTCGCATAAAGACTGAGGTTGAGTTATTGGAAATGGAGAAAGAGTTTGGCGAATTCGCTGTCTACACCGTTGAAGTCTGCCGCGAATGCTCTTGGAACCACCTCTGCTCTTCATACCTATTAGGGGATGGAAGTGAGCGAAAGCCACCCCGTCGCGTACGCACCTTGGAAGATGAAGATTGGGTTAAAGGGTAACCTTAAGAAATGATCCGCAGAAAACTCATTCGCGTCGGTATTTTCTTAGCCGGCTTTGGTTTTATCGCCGGATCGACGCTATTCGCATTTGCCTGGTTTACCGTCTCAATTCCAGATCCAAATGCCTATGTAAATAGCCAATCAACAATTATTCAGTATTCAAATGGTCAAGAGATCGGGCGCATCGGATCCGAGAACCGTCAAATCTTGCCGCTAGCGAAGATTCCTCTAGATCTACGTAACGCAGTTCTAGCCGCCGAAGATCGCAACTTTTATTCAAATAAGGCATTTAGCATCACTGGTATTACGCGCGCACTACTTAACAACTTGCGCTCTGGCAATTTAACCGGCGAAGGTGGATCAACAATCACCCAGCAATACGCTAAAACTGCCTTTCTCTCGCCGAGCCGCACGATTCAAAGAAAGATAAGAGAACTCGTAATTTCTTTGAAGCTAGAGAATTCTCTATCTAAAGATCAGATCCTTGAAAATTATCTAAACACTATTTACTTTGGCCGTGGTGCTTACGGTGTGCAAACCGCATCGCAACAGTATTTCAATCGCAACGTAAGCCAACTTAACTTGTCACAGATGGCGGTGATCGCAAGTATTTTGCGTTCTCCTGGTTTTTACGACCCATCACTTTCTGAAGAGAACGGCGTACGCCTAGAGAATCGTTTTAAATATGTAATTGATGGAATGTTAGAACGCGAATGGATCACCGCTGAAGATGCGGCGAAGGTAAAGTTCCCAACTGTTATTCCGCGCACCACAACAGGACAACTCAGTGGCCCTAAAGGTCATATCGTTGCTGCGGTTCAGAAAGAGATGGGTAAGTTAGGTTTTACTGAAGACCAATTACTTGTTGGTGGTCTAGTAATTAAAACAACGCTAGATCAGCGCGCACAACAATCTGCAGTTGATGCAGTCACTAAGTTCTATCCAAAGAAGGCGCCAGATAATTTAAGAATTGGTTTAGCGGCAATTCGACCAGGAACTGGCGAAATTATTGCGATGTATGGTGGACGAGACTATTTAGAGCGCCAATTAAACGATGCTACCCAGTCAATCGCGCTAGCCGGCTCTACCTTTAAGCCCTTCGCACTAATCGCCGCCCTTGAAGCGGGTATTCCACTTACTTCAATGTGGAACGGTGATTCACCACAAATCTTTGATGATCTAGGAAAACCATATGAAGTTTCCAATTATGGAGATGAAGGCTGGGGTCAGATCGATCTTCTCCAAGCAACTAAGTTCTCAATCAACACCATCTATGTTCCGCTTGGACAAAAAGCTGGGCTAGATAAAGTCGTTGACGCTGCACGCCGTGCGGGTATTCCTGAATCTGTCGCCATGGTGCCAGCGCCTTCTGTAACCCTTGGTGTTGCGAGCCCACATGTGATCGATGTTGCCAATGCTTATGCGACATTTGCAGCACAAGGAATTTACTCAAAGCCATATCTAATCTCATCTGTAACGGGACCAAATAAAGGCTTGCTCTACGAAGGAACTTCCCAAACCCAAGAGGTATTTTCTAAAGATGTAATGGCTGATTTAACTTATGCGCTAAAGAGCGTTGTAAATGGTGGAACAGGTTCTGCCGCCCTTGCACTCGGACGCCCGGCAGCTGGAAAGACTGGAACAAGCCAATCCAACGCCTCTGCTTGGTTTAGCGCCTATACACCTCAGCTTTCTGCAGCTGTTGCGCTTTTCCGCGATAGCGCATCAGAATCACTCAATGGAATTGGCGGACTGACATCTGTTACAGGTGGAACTTTCCCAGCGCGAATCTGGACTGCATTTATGAAGGGTGCGCTGCGAGGCCAACCAGAGATGAGTTTCCCGGCGCCTTCAAATATTGGTGGACTTGATCCGATAGTCATGACTAGCGGCGGCGTTCAGGTAAGAAAAGAAGATTAATCCGTGCGCACAAGTGCACGCGCGTTAATTGCGCTAGCGATACTTGCTTCACTTTTAAGTTTCGTAAAATTTAGCCCCTGCATATCAACTGACTGGGAAACCCCCGGACAATATGTTCACGCCTGTTACTCCGACCTTCCCGCTTTATATGGCGAAAGAGGCTTAAATAAAGGCGAATGGGCCTATAGCAATGGAGATGCTTCTGTTGAGTATCCAGTCGTAACCGGTGCGGTAATGTGGGCAGTGGCCAAGATAATTCCAACAGGAGATAACGCGCTACAAAATTACTTTTACGCAAATATCTTTTTTCTAGCGCTGCTCTTTATCTTCATCTCGCTAATCGTCGCCAAGATGCGCCCTGAGTTTGCTTACTTAACGCCGCTTGCACCTGCTGCAATTGCATCGCTTTATATCAACTGGGATCTCTGGGCGATTGTTTCAATGCTGGGTGCGATCTATTGGTTTGATCGAAAGAAATTAGATTTAAGTGCCCTAGCACTAGGCCTTTCAATCTCAACAAAATTTATGCCGATCTTCTTACTGCTCCCGATCGCCTTTATCTTCTTACGACGCAACCAAATTTCTGGTGCTCTTCGCTATCTCTTGATAACGGCCGCAACATTTGCAGCAATCAACTTGCCGGTTTACTTAACAACTCCTGAAGGCTGGTTACGTTTCTATCAATTAAATCTTTCACGCGGTTCGGATTGGGGATCGCTCTGGTATGCCTTCACTGCACTGGGTATAAATCTGGCAAACCTTAACTACCTTTCAATTTTAGTTTTGCTGGCAGCATTTGCGGCAATCATCATTTACATTCTCGAACTCCGCACCATTCCATCGCTTGCTTCGCTAAGTTTCATTGTTCTTGCATCGGTGATGGTGGCTAGCAAGGTTTACTCACCACAATATGTTCTATGGCTTACCCCACTTGCAGTAATTGCGTTGGTTGATAAACGTGATTTACATGCCTTCTGGATCTGGCAAGGCGTTGAAGTTATTTATCACGTTGCGATTTGGCAACACTTAGCCACCGTCACCGGCGCAACATTTGGCTTGCCGCTTTATGGCTACGCGCTTATTTCCTTGCTGCGAATTGCCGCCACCCTTTACTTAATCGCCATCTTTGTCCGCCGCGGCCTGGCCGGCGGCACTCAAGGCCCACTTGCCCACAGATCCCTGCGTGAATTTCTCTTTGAAAGCGGCAACGCGTACCCTTAACCCTTCAGCGTGAGGCTCCCATCGGGGGCTAAACAAAGAAGCACTAACCCTCCTGTCACGGAAATACCGTGGCCGTCTTAGTCCAGAGGAGGTCGGGTTAACGCATGCGTCACTATGAATTAATGGTCATTCTTGATCCAGAACTTGAAGAACGCACAGTCACACCAAGCCTTGAGACATATCTCAAGATCATCAAAGATAGCGGTGGCACAGTAAACAAGCTTGACCTTTGGGGCAAGCGCCGTATGTCTTTTGAAATTCTGAAAAAAGGCGAAGGTATCTACGCAGTCATCGATATGAATTGCGAACCAGCAGCAATCAAAGAGTTGGATCGCCAACTTAATTTGAATGAATCTGTACTCCGTACAAAGGTTTTGCGTCCCGAGTAATCCACAGTTAGGGAGCGTCGCTCCTTAATTGTCACTCGTTGACGATAATTTAAAGCAAGGACTCCACCAGTAGATAAGTCTCAGTGAACTGAGAGAAGAGGTAAAAAATGGCAGCAGGAGATACAACAATCACAATGATCGGCAACCTAGTTGACGATCCCGAGCTTCGTTTCACACCATCAGGTGCGGCCGTCGCAAAATTTCGCGTTGCCTCAACACCTCGTTATCTAGATAAGACAACTAACGAATGGAAAGATGGCGAGAGCCTCTTCCTTCAATGTCAGATCTGGCGTCAAGCTGCGGAGAACGTTGCAGAGTCGTTAACAAAGGGAATGCGCGTCATTCTCTCTGGTCGACTAAAGCAGCGTTCATATGAAACTAAAGAAGGTGAAAAGCGCACTGTTTTTGAGGTAGAAGTTGATGAAGTTGGTCCATCACTACGTAACGCAACTGCAAAGGTGACTCGTGCACAACGCGCAGGCGGAACAAGTGGCGGATTCTCTGCACCAGCTGCAACCGGCGGAGAGTCATTTAATGACGATCCATGGGCTGCTGCTTCAACAAGCAATGCAGGCGGAGGGTGGGCAACCACAACCTCTGAAGAACCACCTTTTTAAATCTAAATTAACCAGTCCATCCATTCCTAGCTTAAAAACCTAGGGCCCACTTAAAAGGAGCACCACAATGGGAGCAAGAAATAACCGGAACCTCAAGGAACCGAAAAATAAGGGCGCAAAAGCTGCAGCCCTAAATAAGAAGTTCAAGAAGAAGCCTTGCAGCTTCTGCCGCGACAAGGTGACATATATCGATTACAAAGATATCGCCACACTTCGCAAGTACATTTCCGATCGCGGCAAGATCCGCGCTCGTCGCGTCACTGGCGCATGCACACAACACCAACGCTCGGTCGCAACAGCTGTTAAGAACAGCCGTGAAGTAGCGCTCTTGCCTTACACATCGACAGCTCGCTAAGGGGGAATGAGAAAATGAAACTTATCCTCACTCGCGAAGTTACAAAGCTCGGTTCAGCCGGCGATGTAGTAACTGTTAAAGATGGCTACGCACGCAACTTCTTGTTGCCACGTGGCGTTGCAATCGCATGGTCACTTGGTGGCGAAAAGCAGATCGAAGGAATCCGTCGCGCTCGCGCTGCACGTGAAGTCCGCGATATCGATCACGCTAAAGAGATCAAGGCATCACTTGAAAAGGCAGCAATCACAGTTTCAGTTAAAGCTGGAACAGCTGGCCGCCTATTCGGTTCTGTCACAGATAAAGACATCGCAGCAGCTATCAAGGCAGCAGCAGGCGTCGATATCGATCGTCACAGCATCAAGACTGCTGGACATATCAAGAAGGCTGGCGAGCACACAGTTAAGGTCTCACTTGCACATTCAGTTGTTGCAACAGTGACAGTAAAGGTTGTCGCTGCTAAGTAATTTAATTAATAGAAAAGCCCGTCACTTATGCGGCGGGCTTTTCTATTTCAAATCAGTTATGGCCGCTAGATGGTTGCAATATCCCCAATAACACTTAAGACTTTGTCCATGAAGAAGACCCTGCTTGCCTTTTCTCTGATTATTTCTCTGATCGCTCCCATCAATGCACATGCAGCAGTAAAAGCTGGAGCAAGTTGCAAAAAAGCTGGACAGATCACAACTAGTGCAGGCAAGAAGTTCACGTGTGTAAAGAGTGGCAAGAAGTTGGTTTGGAATAAGGGCGTCGCCGCTGTAACGACTAAACCTGTTGAACCGGTCAAACCCGCAGCACAGAAGCCCGTAATTGATCCAACCAAACCAAAGGAAGGTCAAAGTTGCCCAAAAAATTCTCAAGATGTAGTTGGTTATGACTGGCAACAAAAACTTGTTGTGCTGATGTGTAATCAGTTCGATGATAGATATTTTCCTAGATCAGATGGGCTGAAAGTGGATCAAGCAACAGGAAAAGTTGAATTGGATCGATTGGGGTCTATAAATCAAACAACTGAGTACAGAGCTCAAAAGGCAAGTTACGCAAAACCTACTTCATCAATTTCACCGAGCTCTGAACTGGCACAAACTTCACAATGTAGAATCCTCGATGCAGGTCCATATGGGGATATTCCTAATAATCCGCAAAGACATTTCACCTCTGGGTTTCCATTGTATAAAGAGCGAGCAGTACTCACACAGAATCCAACAATTCAAGTTGTCGCAGTAGATTTTGCAGATTTACAAGGTAAAAACTCTCCAAAAGTTGACCTTGAGGAAGAGATTCAATTTGTTAGCTCGTTCTTTGAACGACAGGCTACAAATGAAATCAAAATTAATTGGTCTATTCCGGAAAGTTACGTCCGACTTCCCAAAAAAGTCACTGATTACGGCTTAGGTGGTGAGTTCTTTACTAACAAAAATTGGTCACCAGATAACTCATTTGCATACGCAAGAGAAGCAATAAGGCTGGCAGACCCAGGAATTGATTTCTCTAACGCATCAATTATTGCGCTTGTCGTACCACCGCAAGTTACGCGTGAACAAATTGGTGCCTTTATAGCCCAGTCTGGCGAACCAGGCCAAGAATTTAAAACTAATGAAAAGGATATTTACAATCTCTTAATAATGTCAGGTCCTCATGGGAGCAAAGATTACGAGTTACTGAATTGGGCTCACGAAACCGGGCACATGTTTGGCTTAACTGACATCAGAGATACGACAGATCACACAAAACAAGATTCATCAGACTTGGGTGTATTTGATCTAATGAATTCTATGATCGCTCCAGAATTACTAGCGTGGAACCGTTACATGCTTGGAATTTTAAATGATGATCAAGTGCGGTGTGTGACCAAACCTGAACCAACAACACACTTCTTGGCACCAGTAGCAAAAAGAACTACAGAAACTAAAATGATTGTGATCCCGATATCAAAATACAAAGCGGTAATTGTTGAGTCACGAAGAAATCTTGGCTATGACGTGAATCTTGGTTCAGCGAATGAGGGTGCCATTGTCTATACTCTGGACACAACAATTCCGTATAGAAAATCAACAATGAAATTAGTTCCCTCACCATCTGCAACCGATACAACTTGGCGGCGCGATGCCGCACTGAAGTTAAACGAGTCGGTATCTATTTGGGGATATAAAATCACCAATATTGAATCGGGAGATTTCGGTGATGTTGTAAAAGTTGAGAAAGCTGGTTGATTGTAGATTTCACCAAATCTCATCAGTTGAGAAGTGAGAATTTACTTTCATACACAGCCTGCAGTGAGTACTACCCCTATCTGACCTGCACTTTCCTTTTAATTCCGTGAAAAGTAAATAGTTACCCACACCCTGCACACAGGGATTTACACAGGAAAACCCGCTTATCCACCCCTTTATACACAGCCTTATCCCCAGGTACCTTCGCTTTTGTCAGTGCAAGGTGGGAAGTTACACCCGTGAGTATCGCCGAACTACCCAATAGCTCTTCGCGAGCTAACGCTTCCTATAACAACGTTGGCGCCGAGTTTGAGCGCACACCTCCGCAAGATTTAATCGCCGAACAATCTGTTCTCGGCGGAATGCTCTTATCTAAAGATGCAATTGCAGATGTACTCGAAATTTTACGCGAACGCGATTTCTATCGCCCGGCGCACGAGTTAATTTACGATGCAATTCTCGATCTCTACGGTCGCGGCGAACCCGCTGATGCAGTCACAGTTTCTGCAGAGCTCACAAAGCGTGGCGACATCGCACGCGCGGGCGGCGCACCTTATCTGCACACTTTAATTTCATCTGTTCCAACTGCAGCCAATGCAAGTTACTACGCAAAGATTGTTCGCGAACACGCAATCATGCGTCGTCTTGTTGAAGCCGGCACGAAGATTGTGCAACTCGGTTACAACGTCGAAGGTGAAGTCGATGACGCTGTTGATCAAGCGCAGGCCGAAGTTTATGCAGTTACTGAGCGCCGCACCTCAGAAGATTATGTACAACTTGCAACGCTGCTACCTGAAGCCCTCGATGAGATCGAAGCGATTCAAAAAGGCACTGGCGTTGAAGGAGTTATGTCTGGTTTCCGCGATTTAGATCTCTTAACGCACGGCTTCCATCCCGGCAACATGATTATCTTGGCGGCGCGTCCTGCAGTTGGTAAATCAACGCTGGGACTTGATATCGCACGACATGCATCAATCCACGATGGCAAAACTTCAGTTATCTTCTCACTCGAAATGTCGCGCTCTGAAATCACCATGCGTATGTTGTCTGCTGAAGCGCGCGTCGGTTTAAATAATATTCGCGCCGGTCAATTAAGCGATGAAGAATGGTCGAAGCTCGCGCGCCGTATGGGAGAAATCTCTGCCGCACCTTTATTTATCGATGATTCTCCAAACCTTTCGATGATGGAGATCCGCGCTAAAGCCCGCCGCTTAAAGCAGCGCCACGATCTCAAGTTAATTGTTATCGACTACTTGCAGTTGATGACTAGCGGCAAGCGCGTAGAAAACCGCCAGCAAGAAGTATCTGAATTTTCTCGCCACCTAAAACTTATGGCTAAAGAGTTAAACGTTCCGGTTATCGCGATCTCACAGCTCAACCGTTCACCGGAACAGCGTTCAGATAAGAAGCCAATGCTCTCAGACCTTCGCGAATCTGGCTCTATCGAACAAGATGCCGACGTAGTTATCTTGCTTCACCGCGATGATATGTATGACTCTCAGAACCGATCAGGTGAAGCAGATCTAATCGTTGCTAAGCACCGTAACGGTCAGACCAAGACAATTACCGTTGCTGCACAACTTCACTTTGCGCGCTTTGCAGATATGGCGCCAAGTGCAGGTGCAGGTCGCGACTTTACTGCGCCACAAGAACCGCAAGATGGCGCTTGGAACGAATAAAGTTATTTAGCGTTTGTCTTGGCACGATCAGCGATATAAACACCGATCAGAACTATCGATCCACCAAGTAACTGAATCGCGCTCCAAGATTGCGATAACCAGATCCAAGCAAATACTCCAGCAATTACCGGTTCAAGCATTCCGATAACGCTAGAAGTTGATGCACTTAACCGGCGAATACCGCCGACAACAAATAGATATGGAACCATCGTTCCGAAGATAATTATGTAAGCAATCAGCAACCAACCTGGAGCGCTGTAATCACTAAAGCGCCCCTGCAAATTAATTTCAGTTGTGAAAATTGCCGTAGGAAAATTCCAGATCGGCAGAACAAGCGACCAGAAAAGACCCGACACACCAAAGCCCCAAACGATCATCGCTTGAGCCGAGCGCTTTGTTCCTTGGGATTGGCTCATTAAGAAGTAAACGGCTAAAGCCAACGCTGCACCAAGTGCGCCTAGCGATCCGATTAAATCAAAAGCAAAACCTTGCCAAACTTTGGCGACCAGGATCAGCCCAAGTAGAGAGAGTGCAATTGCAATCCACATATCTTTGGCAACGACTGATTTACGAACAAATTTGATCCAGAGAACAATCCAAATCGGGGCGGTAAATTCGATAATGAGCACCAAACTCAGCGGAACACCGCGAGAAATGCCGATGAAGTAACCGAGCTGCACCATCGCATAACCAAAGACACCGTAGAAGATCAAAGTCGGGATTTCGCGGCGCTCGGCTTTTAGTGAGTTGCGATCTTGGATAAAGGTAAAGATAAAGAGAAGTAGAAAAGCCCCGATGGCGCGCGCTTGGGCCAAGCGAAATGTCGTCATATGGTCGAGGACCAGGGTGACGATTACCCCGTTCATGGAGAAGAAGATCGCACCCATAACTAGGTAGAACTCGCCCCGATGCTTATTTAGCATTGGGTGAGCCTATCTTAAGTTAGTTATACGCCTAATTGACAAAAGTTATTTAGAAGGCGTTTTCAGAGATCTCCATGATTGAACTATCGGTGGCCTCAACGATCTTACGATCAGCGGTGATATGTGGCAGATAATTTGTCACAAAGAATTTCGCAGATGCGATCTTGCCGGTGTAGAAATCGGCATCCTTTGCAGATGCGCTCGGCAAACGCTCAGCAGCGATATCTGCTTGGCGCAGCAACAACCAAGAGGTGATGATGTCGCCAACTGCCATCAATACACGTGATGTATTTAAACCAACTTTGTAAATCTCTGGCGCAGATTCTTGCGATGCCATGGCATGTCCAACGAGAACTCCGACCATGCCATTTAGATCACCGAGAGCTTTAAGTAGAGCTTGCTTCTCATCAAGATGTGCACCGCCTGCTTCAGCAAATGTCTGAATCTCTTTTCCAAGAAGACCAAGTGCTTTTCCGCCATCCTTAACAACTTTACGGAAGAAGAAATCAAGACCCTGAATTGCAGTTGTGCCTTCATACAAGGTATCGATCTTGGCATCGCGAACATATTGTTCTAGCGGCCAATCTTGGGTAAAGCCGGCGCCACCAAATGTTTGCAGTGATTCAGTACCAAGAAGTGTCCAAGATTTTTCAGAGCCGTAACCCTTAACAACTGGGAGCAAGAGATCGTTAAGTGCTTCCATTGATTTAACTTTTGCTTCATCTCCAGATTCGCGGGCGAGTTCAATCTCATCTTGAATAGTTGCGGTGTAGAGCACTAGTGCGCGCATACCTTCGGAGTATGACTTCTGCACCATCAGCGAACGACGCACATCTGGGTGATGGATAATCGTTACACGCGGGCTCGCCTTATCGTTCATTACCTTCATATCGCCGCCTTGTACACGGGTTTTCGCGTAGCTAAGCGCTTGCTGATATCCAGCAGATAAAGTCGCAATTGCCTTTGTACCAACCATCATGCGCGCAAATTCAATTACCTTAAACATCTGCGCGATACCTTCGTGGACTTCGCCAAGTAGATAACCAACAGCGGGCTCTTTCTCACCGAGATTTACTTCGCATGTAGCAGAGACGTTTAGACCCATCTTGTTTTCAAGTGAGGTAACAAAAACGCCGTTGCGCTTTCCAAGATCACCGGTCTTGAGATCAAACATAAATTTAGGAATTAAGAAGAGTGAAAGGCCCTTGGTTCCTGGTCCGCCACCTTCGCGACGAGCAAGAACAAAGTGCATTACGTTCTCGTAGAAATCTGCATCACCCGATGTGATGTAGCGCTTGGTGCCGGTGATATGCCAAGTTCCATCAGCTTGCTGCACAGCCTTGGTGCGACCTGCACCGACATCTGAACCAGCATCTGGTTCTGTTAACTGCATCGTTGCGCCCCAATGGCGATCAACCATTAACTTCGCCATCTGCTTCTGATCTTCGGTACCTAATACATAAGCAACGTGCGCAAAGGCGTAACCGGATGCGTAGATATGAACTGCAGGGTTTGAACCTAAAACCATTTCCGCAATCGCCCAACGAACTGCAGCCGGAACTTTTGTTCCGCCTAAATCAACTGGTGCATCAAGACGCCACCATTCGCCATCGATATATGCTTTGTAAGATTTTTTAAAACTTTCTGGAAGTGTGACATTTCCAGTTTCTTTATTAAGAATTGCACCAACGCGATCGCCTTCAACGAAAGACTCGGCGAGATCGTTCTCGGTTAAGCGCTTCATCTCTTCCAACATCCCCATCGCAGTTTCGCGATCGAGTTCGCTAAAGATGGAAGTTCCCAGCACCTTCTCGGTTTGGAAGAGGTCAAAGAGGCAGAATTCGATATCGCGCAGGTTGGCGTTGTAATGGCTCATGGGCAAATAATGCTACCCGCCAGTAACTTACGCAAGCCCTAACTAAGCGTTTCTACCGCGGTCAGATAGGCTCACGCCGTGCTTCTAAGTGACCGCGATATCCGCTCTGAAATCAACGCCGGCCGCGTCGCCGTCGAACCATTTGAAGAGGCGATGATCCAACCTTCATCGGTTGATGTCCGCCTCGATAAATTCTTCCGCGTCTTTGAAAACCACAAGTACTCAGTTATCGATCCATCGATCGAACAATCAGAGCTAACTCGCGAAGTCGTAGCCGAAGATGGCGAAGCATTTATCTTGCACCCAGGCGAATTCGTTCTCGCCAGCACCTACGAAATCATCACCTTGCCTGATGACATTGCAGGTCGCCTTGAAGGAAAATCTTCACTCGGTCGCCTTGGCTTGCTGACCCATTCAACTGCTGGCTTTATCGATCCGGGTTTTTCTGGACACATCACCCTTGAACTCTCTAACGTGGCAAATCTGCCGGTAAAGCTATTCCCAGGAATGAAGATCGGCCAGCTCTGTCTAATCAAACTCTCATCTCCTGCTGAGCATCCATATGGCAGTGCAAAATACGGCTCTAGATATCAGGGCCAACGCGGACCAACCGCTAGCCGCTCCTTCTTAAATTTCCACCAAAGCAAGATTAAGTAATCCACAATAAACTAGTAAAGGGAATACAACCTTTACTTAAGGGGTTAGATTAAATATGGAAATCATTATTGCGCTCGCAGTTGTTGGTCTACTCGTACTTTTCTTTGTTGCTCAATACAACCGACTCATCCGCTTAAATATCAGCGTCGACGAATCATTTGCTCAGATCGAAGTGCAGTTAAAGCGCCGCTCTGACTTAATCCCCAATTTAGTTGAAACCGTAAAAGGTTATGCCGCGCACGAACAAGGTACCTTCGATGCCGTCGTTACAGCGCGCGCTAAGGCAACAACTGCTTCAACGGTTGCAGATGTCGCAGCCGCCGACGGTATGTTGACGCAAGCTCTCCGCGGTCTGCTCGCAGTTGCTGAGGCTTATCCAGATCTCAAAGCATCATCAAACTTCTTATCTCTACAAGAAGAACTTTCAACAACTGAAAATAAAGTTGCCTTCTCACGTCAGTTCTACAACGACAATGTTCGCAACCTCAATACCGCTGTAAAAACCATCCCCACCAACTTTTTTGCAGGTTTTGCCAAGGTTACAGAACGCGAATTTTATGAAGTTGAAGATCCACAAGATCGCAACGTGCCAAAGGTAACTTTCTAACAAGCAATGGCAATAAATGATTTTCGCGCCCAGCAGAGCGCAAATAAGGGAAAGACTTATTTCCTTCTTGCTTCTATGGGTCTGCTCACCGGACTTGTTGCGTATGCAGCGCTAACTTACTTTGGAGCTGGCACATCAACCTTCATGGTGCCGCTAGCAGTTGGTATTTCACTAATTGGCGTCTGGGGCTCTTATTACGGCTCAGATAAATTAGTTTTAAAGATGACCGGTGCCAAGTTAATTCAACGCGAAGATAACCCCGAACTCTTTAACGTCATTGAAGAAGTTGTTATCGCAAGTGGACTACCAATGCCACAGGTTGCAATCGTGGTCGACACTGCGCCAAATGCATTTGCAACCGGGCGCGATCCCGATCATGCGCTTATTGCATTTACTACGCGCATTCTTGAAGTTATGGATCGTGACGAGCTGCAAGGCGTTATTGCTCACGAGATGGCGCACGTAGCCAATCGCGACACACTTGTTTCAGCAGTTGCTGCAACTACTGCCGGTGCAATTGCGATATTGAGCGATTTCCTAATGCGCATGATGTGGTTCGGTGGCGGACGTCGCGATCGCGATAGCAATGCCAACCCAATCATGTTGGTAGTTTCACTCTTCGTTTTAATCCTGGCGCCGATTGCGGCAACTCTTCTTAAGAGCGCAATTTCACGCCGCCGTGAATCGTTAGCTGATGCAACAGCGGTTTCATTTACACGTAACCCTGCCGGCCTTCGCAAAGCACTTGAAGTACTTGCGGCAGATTCAACGGTCGTGCAACAGAAATCAAATGCAGTTGCACATATCTGGATTGAATCACCGCTAGATGGCAAGGCAGTTTCCAAGATGTTCTCTACCCACCCGCCAATCGAAGAGCGCATTTCAACTCTGCGCGCGATGGAGTCTTTAGGAAACTAGCTTCCTAACGGGAAGAAGAGGGTAAATACGGCGCCTTTCCCGACTTCGGATTCAACGCTCACTTGTCCTGCGTGTGCGCGCATCACTGCATCAACAATGGAAAGTCCTAAACCTGTTCCTTCGCCATCGGTGCGAACACGCGAAGCATCAGCGCGATAGAAGCGCTCAAAGATTCGCGCTTGATCCGCATCCGTTAAACCAGGCCCGTTATCTGCAATGCGAATACGAACCCCATCAATATCTTGTTTTAGTGAGACATCTATAACCGTTCCGGCAGGTGTGTGAGTACGCGCATTGGCAAGTAAGTTTGCGACAACTTGATGAATTCGATCCTTATCACCAAGTGCGTAAATTTCTTCGCCTTGCTCATCAAAGTTAACAACGTGATTTTGTCCGGCGGCGCGTGCAGAAGCGACTGCATCGGAAACTATCTGTGTGAGGTTAACCGGATCTGATTTCATTTCTCGCGATTGATCAAGGCGGGCCAAGAGAAGTAGATCCTCTACAAGTGAACCCATCCGCTTTGATTCGTTCTCGATACGGCCGATTAGCTCCTTTGTCTTCTCTTCGCCAGTAACTGCTCCTTGACGATGGAGTTCGGCAAAACCGCGGATAGCGGTAATTGGTGTACGAAGTTCGTGTGAAGCATCGGCCACAAAGCGGCGTAACTTACTCTCGCTTTCTAAACGCGCAGCAAAAGATTCTTCAATTCGCCCCAACATTGTATTTAGCGTGCCAACCAAGCGACCAACTTCAGTATTTGGTTTTACATCTGGCAGGCGCGCAGTTAGATCTCCTTCAGCAATTCTTTCGGCAGTTGCCTCAACGTTAGCTAGTGGCTTAAGTCCAACGATTATCATCTTGCGAGAGGCGAGTGCAATAAAGAAGATCATAAATAAACCAATAAGAATAAAGAGACCTTGCAGTCGAGCGAGAATACGATCTATATCTTCAAATGAATGTGCGATTACCACATTTCCTAAACCAGAAGGAAGTGTTCGAAAAAGAACGCGGAAATCATGTTCGTCAGTTTCAATAGTGAACGGACGATCTCCATTTTCAGAAGCTTTTTCGGGGGTAATTGCCATTAAATAACTAGTTATCTCGGTGGCATTTAAATCTCCACCAATTTGGCCGAGGACTACTCCTGCAGGTCCAATCAAAGTTACTGAAGTTGAAGTTGGAATACTGCGCAATGGCCGCATCTGCATTGAACGCCCTTCGCCGCCATCGAAATCATCGTCATCAGATTCGATTCCTGCGCGCTCTAGCCGCGGGATAGAGCCACCAGCGACACTTAAGAGTTCGTTATCTACTTCTTGAGTTAAATAAGTTCGAAGTAGCGATTGAGCAGCAATATCTGATGCCACCACTCCTAGAGTAGAGAGCAGAACAACACCTAAAGTCAGGCGGTTGAGCAGGCTCCAACTAGAAAGCGAAGGCATTGCTTTGCCTACTTCGCTGCTGGCAAGCGCAAGCGGTAACCAACACCGCGAACGGTGTGGATAAGTGGTGGATCGAAGATATCGATCTTCTTTCGTAAGTAAGAGATATATGTTTCAACAATTCCGGCATCACCGCGGAAATCGTATTGCCAGACGTGATCAAGAATTTGAGATTTAGATACTACGCGATCAGCGTTAATCAATAAGTAGCGAAGAAGTTGAAATTCAGTCGGAGACATCTCAAGTAAAACGCCGCCGCGGCGAACTTCATGAGTTGCCTCGTTTAGTTCAAGATCTGCAAAGCGAATCTTTTCATCATCGGTATTTATCTCAGCAACACCGATACGGCGAAGCAGGGCACGCAAACGCGCAACAAGTTCTTCCAAACTAAATGGTTTGGTCATGTAATCATCGCCACCGATTGTTAACCCAGCAACTTTATCTTCCATGCCATCTTTAGCAGTTAAGAAGAGAACGCCAATATTTAAACCTTCACTGCGCAATTGGCGACAGACTTCAAAACCATCTGAATCTGGAAGCATCACATCGAGCACGACAGCATGTGGTTTGAATTCTTCAGCAACAGTTAACGCTTCAGAGCCGGTTGCAGCGGTGCGCACCTCAAAACCTACAAAGCGCAGACTTGTTGAAATCAGATCGCTGATACTGGATTCATCATCAACGACGAGAATTCGGTAATTGGTGTTTTCAGAGCGCTTAGGCATGGTTTGAGAATGCTCTCATGGCCTGAGAAAAGGCTGAGAAAAGGTGTAAAAAAGAGGGTTATTCGGCTAGCGCCAGATAGTTAGGCGATGTCGCTTCGCTCTATCGCCATTTACTCGGTCGATTACGCTGCGCTTATCTCCACTTAGTTGCGAGGCTGAATCCAACACCGATAAAGCTAAAGCCGATAATCATGTTCCATGCGCCGATACCCGGAATTGGATAGGTGGTCTGGCTTACGTAGAAGACGACGATCCAGAAGAGGCCGACCAGGAAGTTGGCGACCATAACTGGAGCAAGCCAGCTTGGGCTCTCGATTGGGCCGTGTGGCTCAGCATCAAAGATCTGCTCTTCGTGAGCGTGCTTTTCTTGAACCTTTTTACGCAATTTCGACTTTGGCATGGGAGTAAGGCTACATGGAAAACCCAATCCTGGAAACTGCAGCACTGAAAAGAACAAATCTGGAAACTGCCCGACCGCCAACCCTGCAAGAATTGCCCCATGTCCCGCATCCTCGTCATCGATAACTACGACTCGTTCGTATTTAACTTGGTGCAATACCTCGGCCAACTTGGCGCCGAATGCATCGTTAAGCGAAATGACGAAGTAAGCGTTGAGGAAGCCGGCGAATATGACGGAGTACTTATCTCTCCCGGACCTGGCACCCCAGAAGAGGCTGGCATCAGTATCGCGATGATCAAATACTGCGCAGATAAAAACATTCCGCTCTTTGGCGTTTGCTTAGGACATCAAGCAATTGGTGTGGCATTTGGCGCGACTGTTTCGCGCGCACCAGAGTTACTGCATGGAAAAACTTCACAAGTCTTGCACGAAGGAAAAGGCGTCTTAACAAACCTTCCATCACCATTTATTGCAACTCGTTATCACTCACTAGCGGTAGAACGTGACACAGTAAGTAGTGAATTAGAGATTACTGGCGCAACCGAATCTGGCGTTGTTATGTCGATGCGCCATAAGACTTTGCCAATCGAAGGCGTTCAGTTCCACCCCGAATCAGTTTTAACTGAACACGGACATTTAATGCTCGCTAACTGGTTAACACAATGCGGAGATAAAGACGCGCTCGCAAAGTCTGTGGGCTTATCTCCAGTTGTTGGTAAGCGCGCTTAAATTACGGCGCTTTGTTAATTGTAATTGTTACTGGCTTACCAATAGTTTGAGTTGTGCCGGCATCAGGTGCTTGGCGAATAACAACGCCAACAGCCTGCGCGGCATCGTAATCATTGAATTCGCGAACTAAGAAGCCAGCTTGAATCAGAAGTGTTTTCGCTTGAATCGCTTCAACGCCAATCAAATTAGGAACTTCAACTTCACCGCTCGCGATAGTTAATACAACTCCAGTGCCGGCGGTAATTGTTGAACCAGGTTCAGGAAGCACGCTTAAGACAGTTCCTTGTGGTTCATCTGATGGCGCAGCTTCAGTGCGAGAGATAACTAAGCCTGCCGCAGCAAGTGAAGTCCGTGCATCAATTAAAGACATTCCAATTAAATCATCAGGAACAATCGCATCGCCTGGACCATCGGAGATGGTTAGCGTTACCGCAGAACCCTTTGTTGCTTGGCTAGTTGCAAGTGGAATCTGGCTGGCAACGCGATCTTTAGGAATCCGTGGATCAGGTGCGCGCTGCACCGTGACCGTGTAATCACCTAGTAAAGCCCGCGCTTGATCTTCGGTAAGGCCGACCACGTTAGGGATTTCATTGCCTAGCGATGGAGTTGAACCGCCATTTAGCGAAAGGCCAACCACGGCAAGCACGCCAACTAGTAAGAGAGATATTCCAGAGATAACTGCGGTGCGACGAGAGACAAGCGGCCCACGTGCAACTTTCGTTGAAATACTTTCGCCGGCGCGGATTTTATTTAAATCTTCGAGCATCGCGCGCGCAGAGACATAGCGATCTTCTGGTTTCTTAGATAAAGCAACTTCCAACATAACTTCAACGCTTTCAGGAAGATCAGGTTGAAGTTGACGAGCTGGAGTTAAATGTCCTGATACATGTTGATAGGCGATTGAAACTGGAGTCTCACCGGTAAATGGGGGACGGCCAGTTAGTAATTCGTATAACAAACAACCAGTTGAGTAAATATCTGTCGGAGTGTCTGCAACCTCACCAAGTGCTTGTTCAGGAGATAAGTATTGTGCGGTGCCGACAACGTTCCATGTGCTCGTTAAAGTTGCACCGAGATCATCCATCGCACGTGCGATTCCGAAATCCATCACTTTTACATCGCCACCATCGGTGATCATCACGTTTGCAGGTTTGATATCGCGGTGAACAATGCCGCGCTGATGTGAGTAATCAACGGCTTCTAAAATTCCAGCACCGATTTCAAGGGCGCGATCAAGTGGCAAACGTTCGCCACCATGAATTAGTTCGCGCAGGGTGTGGCCAGAGACAAGTTCCATAACAATGTATGGCGCAGGTTCTTCACCTGAGTCATAAACGGCAACCACGCCTGGGTGGTTTAAACCAGCGGCAGCTTTTGCTTCTTTACGAAAACGTGAAACGAAGGTTGGATCTTTCGCAAGATCACTACGCAGAATCTTTACTGCGACTTCGCGAGATAAACGCTGATCTTGTGCAATATAAACATCGGCCATTCCGCCGGTGCCGATCATCGCGCCGAGTTGGTAGCGGCCGCCCAAAATTTTATTCATCATGGTTTTGCCGCTCCTAACTTTTCTACTTGGGTCGAACTTTCTTCGACAATATCAGCGATTACTATCGTGACGTTATCTGGTGCTCCATTTATATAAGTCGCATCAATCAAGGCATCGACTGCATCAGCGGCGCCCTTGCCTTTGATTAGAGTTTTTATCTCTTTATCAGTGAGAACGCCACTTAAGCCATCGCTACACAATATGTAGCGATCCTGAACTTTTCCTTCGAAAACATGAAGTGATGGCTCAAGATTTCCCTCACCCATCAGCGCCTGCGTCAGCATTGAGCGTTGTGGATGTACTTGTGCCTCTGATTCAGAAATTACGCCTTTATCCAACAACTCTTGCAGAACGGTGTGGTCGGCGCTGAGCTGCTCGAGAGTGTTTCCACGCAGACGATAAGCGCGGGAATCCCCGATATGAAGCAAAGAAATCTCAGTACCACTTATGAATAGAGAGGTAAGAGTTGTTCCCATCCCGGAAAGGGCTGGTTCATCGTTTGCAACGGCGCGAATTTGCGCATCGATAGTGTGGAGAGAATTTAAATAAAGATCGCTCGCCGAATCAACGTCAATGTTTTCGGAAGTAAAAGTTGGAGCAATTTCTGTAAGCGTATTTATCGCAACGCTCGATGCAACTTCACCACCTGCGTGGCCACCCATTCCATCAGCGACGGCGATAACTTGCGCGCCTATAAGTGCAGAGTCCTCGTTTCCGTTGCGCACCAAACCTAGCGCTGAACGCGCAGCGCATTGGAAGTACAAGGCCTTCATGGCGCTTAGCCTACCCAAGCCGATTGGTACTGGGGTATTGGTGTTAATCTCGAACTATGAAGATCTACGCTCACCGCGGGGCATCTCATGACTTTCCCGAGATGACCATGGTCGCCTATGAAAACGCAGTCAAGCAGGGCGCCGATGGTTTCGAATGCGATCTGCGCCTAACTAAAGATGGCGTCGCAGTTCTTTGGCACGATGCAGATTTAAAGCGTCGTGCAAATAACGCCGCCGTAGTTCACGAATCAACATATGCGCAGTTGGTGGCAATCTATCCGCAGATTGTTACCCTCGATCAATTTATAGATTTTGGAATTACCGAGAAGAAATCTCTATTGCTGGAAACTAAACATCCAGTTCCTTCACGCACTGAAATTGAAAACCATGTGGTTCAGAAATTACATAAAGAGGCAAAGCGAATTGAAAAAGCGGGCATTGATATAACAGTTATGTCTTTCTCTTGGTTTGCAGTTGAGCGCGTTAAACAACTTGATAAATCGATTGCGCTGACTTATTTGATTCGCGAAACAACTCCGCGACTATCCGTGAGATATACATCAGCGCATTCAATCGGCCCCGGCATTGCGCAATTGCGCAAAAAGCCAGCGCTAGCGCAGCAGATTAAATCTGCCGGCAAGAAATTAAATGTCTGGACCGTTGATGAACCATCCGACATCATCTTATGTCGCCATCTCGGCGTCGATAATTTGATTACCAATCGCCCCGCCTTTGCGCGTGAGGTTCTTGCCGCTAATTAATTACCGGAAATCTTTGGCTATGGAGCAGGTATCCTTGGCAAGTGAGCGCCGCAGATAGCCATAGATTCGCCTATTTAGGTCCAGTAGGTACCTTCACTGAGGCTGCGCTAAATAAGATCACTTGCGACACCGATGTAAAAATTCCTTACGCAAATGTCACTGCTGCACTTAATGCAGTTCGCACCGGCGAAGTTGATTACGCCCTTGTACCAATTGAAAATTCTGTGGAGGGCGTTGTCGCACGCACCCTCGATGAACTCGCAACAGGGGATCCCCTAACTATCTCTGGCGAAGTTACCTTGCCGGTCACATTTGCGCTTATGACTAAGCCAGGGGCGACAGAAATCAAAAGAATTGGCACCCACCCACATGCTGAGTCTCAATGCCGCACCTACATTGCGAAAAATTATCCGCACGCAGAAGTTGTCCCAACGAACTCCACATCTGCCGCCGCTGAGTTAGTAAGTAAAGGCGAGCTCGATGCAGCGATCGCATCAAGCGTTGCAGCAGAACATTTTGGTTTAGAAATTCGCGCCGAAAATATTGGCGATAACAATGGAGCGGTGACTCGCTTTATCGCAGCCCAGAAACCAGGCTGGATTCCTGAGCCAACGGGCGATGACCGCACCTCAATGGCGATCTTTATCGATATCGACCATGCGGGAGCGCTGCTTGAGATCCTGCAGGTATTTGCCAAGCGCAACGTCAACTTAACTTTTATTCAAAGTCGCCCCACTGGTCGCGAACTTGGTCACTACCATTTCATTATTGATGTCGAAGGACATATCAACGATGAAGCAGTAGGTGGCAGCGTTGCCGAGCTTCGCGAGATCTGTGATGACATCAGATTCTTAGGTTCTTATCCACGAGAGGTGCGTTAAAGCATGATCGATATCAAACTCCTTCGCGAGAATCCAGATCTAGTTCGCGCATCACAAAAAGGTCGCGGCGAAGATGTCACGATCGTCGATCAAGTACTTGCTATCGATGATGTACGCCGTGCCGCAATTACCGAATTCGAAACTCTGCGCGCTGAACAAAATACGCTTTCAAAGTCAGTCGGAGCGGCAAAGGGCGATGAAAAGGCTGCTTTATTAGAGAATGCAAAAGCGCTGGCAGATAAAGTAAAAGCTGCCGATGCTAAGCGCGCGGAAATCGAAGCGAAAGCCAACGCACTTGTCATGCAACTTTCAAACCTATTAGACCCAGAAGCGCCAATCGGTGGCGAAGCAGATTTTGTAACCATTGAACACGTTGGCACGCCACGTGATTTCACTAAAGATGGTTTCGAAGCAAAAGATCACGTTGAACTTGGAAAACTTCTTGGCGCAATCGATACCGAACGTGGCGCAAAAGTTTCTGGTTCTCGTTCATATTATTTAACCGGCGTTGGAGCGATGCTGGAATTTGCACTTGTTAACTATGCGATTCAAAGCGCGCTAAAGGCCGGATTTACTCCAGTTATTCCACCAGTACTTGTTAAGCCTGCTGCTATGGAAGGCACCGGTTTTCTTGGGCAAGCGGCAGAAAATGTTTATCACCTTGAAAAAGATGACGCGTACTTAGTCGGCACAAGCGAAGTTCCACTGGCTGCATTCCATATGGATGAAGTGCTACCAGCAGATAAATTGCCGATGCGTTACGCCGGATATTCAACTTGTTTCCGCCGCGAAGCCGGTAGTTACGGAAAAGATACTCGCGGAATTATCCGCGTACACCAATTCGATAAAGTTGAAATGTTCTCTTTCTGTAAGCCAGAAGAAGCTAAGGAAGAACATAAGCGTTTACTGCAATGGGAGAAAGATTTCTTAAATGCTATGGAGATTCCTTTCCGTGTAATCGATGTTGCATCTGGCGATCTTGGATCAAGTGCAACACGTAAATTTGATATCGAAGCTTGGATCCCAACACAGAAGGCATATCGCGAAGTTACAAGTACTTCTAACTGCACCGAATTCCAAGCCCGCCGCTTAAATATTCGCTATAAAGATGCTGACGGCACAAAGGCCGTAGCAACGTTAAACGGCACCTTGGTTGCGATTCCACGCATGATCGTGGCGATTCTCGAGAACCACCAAAATGCAGATGGCACAGTTAATGTTCCTGCTGCGTTGCAACCATTCCTTGGCACCAAGCGATTTGAGCTTGTGTGAGCGATCGTCGCCCAAAGTTAATTGCAACAGATTTAGATGGAACGATCGTTCCTCACGATGAGGCCATTTCTCACCGCACGATCGCTGCTTTTACCAAGGCGCGCGATCTCGGCGTAGAGATTTTCTTTGTCACCGGCCGCCCACCGCGTTGGATGGGTGATGTCCGAGAAGCATTTGATTTCGGTTCTGCAATTTGTTGTAACGGTGGACTTCTCTACGATTTGCATAATGATAGAGTTTTAGAACAGTGGATGATTCAGCCAACAGAACTTCAAAAAGCAGTTGATATCTTGCGCCTTACTATCCCAAATGTTTCATTTGCTGTTGAATCAAATGATCACTTCCACCGTGAGAAGGCATATATCCCGCGCTGGGATGTTGGCATGGACGATATTGGCGTTGACACAATTGACACCGTTACAAATCGTCCCGCACTTAAATTATTAGCTCGCCTTTCACAACAAGAGATTTCGGCAGATGAAATGTTGGCCTTAGCAACACCTGCGCTACAAGGCGTTGTAAATGTTACGCATTCGGCAAATAACGATTCACTGCTGGAAATTTCTGCCCTTGGTGTTTCCAAAGGTGAAACGCTTGCAATGATGGCAGCGCGCATCGGAATTACCTCTGAAGATTGCGTCGCCTTTGGCGATAATCCAAATGACTTTTCTATGTTGCAATGGGCTGGACGCTCTTATGCAATGATCGATGGACATCATGCAGGCCCTGCAAATGCCAAAGATGTGGCACCGCCTCACAACCAAGATGGCGTAGCGATCGTTATTGAACGATTGCTCGAACTACCCCAGTAATTAGCGCCGATTTTTAATGCCTTCCAACTTCGGGTAATCTCTCCCACGGAGGGCTCGCATAGCGGCCGAGTGCACCGGTCTTGAAAACCGGCAAACGAAAGTTTCGTGGGTTCAAATCCCACGCCCTCCGCCATTTTTCTCTCGCTGTGGCTGACTTCATAGCCACGATGCGGGCAACCATCTGGCGAGTTTTGCCTCAGAAGCGGACACTTCTCCTTAAGCAAGAACAATCCTTCCAAGGATTGATGGGCTAAAAAGGGGTAGAAATGTCCGGAGTCTTTTCTCCAACACGCGCCAAGATTAAAGAGCGCACGCTTCGCACAGATAAATGGTGGTTGCAACCGGCAATTACCTTTGGAGTTTTATTTAGTTTCATTGTCTATGCAACATTCCGCGCATTCGAAGGTGCGAACTACTACAAAGATCACCTGATCTCTCCTTTCTATTCTCCATGTCTTTCTGAAGCATGCGTACCTGAAGCAACGCTTTTTGGTTGGACTCCAGTTAGCGCAGAAATTTTTAACTTTGCACTTTCACCTGCTTTGATTATTTTGATCTTCCCACTTGGTTTCCGTATGACTTGCTACTACTACCGCAAGGCTTACTACCGCGCATTCTGGTTATCACCGCCTGCATGCGCAGTTGCAGAACCACACAGCAAATACACAGGCGAAACTCGTGCACCACTTATCTTGCAGAACGCCCACCGTTGGTTCTTCTACGCAGGTTTGGTATTTAACGTAATTCTTACTTACGACGCAGTTATTTCATTTAAGAACCCAGCAGGTGAATGGGGCCACATGAGCGTCGGCTCAATTGTTCTTACCTTGAGCGCAACAATGCTCTGGATGTATTCATTGTCATGCCACACCTGTCGCCACACAATTGGTGGACGATTGAAGCACTTCTCTAAACATCCGGTTCGTTACAAGCTTTGGAGTTGGGTCTCAGTACTAAATCATTCACATCAGCAATATGCCTGGTACTCACTTGCCGCAGTTGCCTTTGCCGATATCTATGTCCGCCAAGTTGCAACTGGCGCCTGGACCAACTTCTACTTCTTCTAAGGGATGCCGACTGATATGACAAACGCTCTAGAACGTCACAAATACGATGTCTTGGTAATTGGTGCAGGCGGCGCTGGTCTACGTGCAGCAGTAGAAGCTCGCGAATCAGGACTGCGCGTAGCAATCATCTGTAAATCACTATTCGGCAAGGCCCACACCGTTATGGCTGAAGGTGGCGCTGCCGCTTCAATGGGTAACGCGAATTCAAACGATAACTGGCAGGTTCACTTCCGCGACACTATGCGCGGTGGAAAGTTCCTTAACCATTTCCGCATGGCAGAACTTCACGCCAAAGAATCTCCAGATCGCATCTGGGAACTGGAAATGTGGGGCGCACTCTTTGATCGCACCAAAGAAGGAAAGATCAGCCAACGTAACTTCGGCGGACACGAATATCCACGCCTTGCACACGTTGGTGACCGCACTGGTCTAGAACTTATTCGCACCATGCAACAGAAGATCGTTGCACTGCAGCAAGCAGATAAGCGCGAACACGGTGATTACGAATCACATATTAAAGTTTTCGCAGAACTTACTATTACTGAAATTCTTAAAGAGAGCGGCAAGATCGCTGGCGCATATGGTTATTGGCGCGAATCAGGATCTGAAGTTCTATTCGAAGCACCAGCAGTAATCATTGCAACAGGTGGCGTCGGAAAGACTTTCAAGATTACTTCTAACTCATGGGAAGGCACTGGCGATGGCCATGCACTTGCCCTAAAAGCCGGCGCAAACTTGGTTGATATGGAGTTCTTGCAATTCCACCCAACCGGAATGGTTTGGCCACCATCAGTTCGCGGAATTCTTGTTACCGAATCTGTTCGCGGTGAAGGCGGAATCCTTACCAACAACAAGGGTGAGCGCTTCATGTTTAAGTACATCCCAGATGTATTTAAAGATAAGTATGCAGATAATGAAGAAGAAGCCGATCGTTGGTATGTCGATCAAGACAACAACCGCCGCCCACCAGAGCTATTGCCTCGCGATGAAGTTGCGCGCGCAATTAACTCTGAAGTTAAAGCAGGCCGCGGTACCGAACACGGTGGCGTATTCCTAGATGTTTCAAAGCGTCTTTCTGCTGAAGTAATTAAGAAGCGCCTGCCTTCTATGTGGCACCAGTTCTACGAACTAGCTGGCGTGGACATTACAAAAGAAGCAATGGAAGTCGGCCCAACCTGTCACTACGTAATGGGTGGCGTGGAAGTTGAGCCAGATACTGCAGCAGCAGTCGGTGTTCCAGGCCTCTATGCCGCAGGCGAAGTTGCCGGCGGAATGCACGGTTCAAACCGTCTTGGCGGTAACTCACTTTCAGATCTTCTCGTCTTTGGTCGTCGCGCCGGAATGGGAGCAGCTGCCTACGTTAAGCAGACAACTGCCGCACCAGTATCCGATGCAACTGTTGCAGCTGCAGCTGCGCGTATCGAAGCGCCATTTGCTCGTAGCGGCGGAGAGAATTCCTATTCACTCCACGCAGAACTTCAAGAAGTTACACATAACTTGGTCGGAATCATCCGTACCGGCGCTGAGCTAAAGGATGCGATTGAAAAAATTGCTGAGATTAGAAAGCGCAGTGCAAATGTGGCAGTTGCTGGTGGACGTAAGTTCAACCCAGGATTCCACTTGGCCTTCGATCTCGACAATATGTTGTTAGTTGCCGAGAGCACTGCAAAGTCTGCAATCAGCCGCGAAGAATCTCGTGGTGGTCATACACGTGATGACTTCCCAGGAATGGATTCAGCGTGGCGTCAGCACAACCACATCTCATCATTCGATGGCACACAAGTAACGGTTCGCAAACAGGAACTGCCATTTATGCCTAAGGAACTCTTCGACCTCTTTGAAGTCGATGAACTTAAGAAGTACATGACACCGGAAGAAATTGCGAAAGGCGGTTCCAACTAATGGCGCGCAAAATAAATCTTCGCATCTGGCGAGGAGACTCAACTAACGGTGGACTTCAAGATGTTCAGGTTGAAGCCAACGAAGGCGAAGTAGTCCTCGATGTAATTCACCGCGTACAAGCAACCCAAATGGGTGATCTCGCTGTGCGCTGGAACTGTAAGGCTGGCAAGTGCGGATCTTGTTCTATGGAGATCAACGGCAAGCCACGTCTGGCATGTATGACACAAGTTGCTGCCTATGGTGAAGACGAAACAATAACTGTTACACCACTTCGCGCATTCCCAGTTATTAAAGACCTCGTAACAGATGTCTCTTTTAACTACCAAAAGGCGATGGAGATTCCAGCTTATGAACCGCCTAAGGATCTAAAGCCTGGTGAAGCGCGTATGGAACAAGTAGATGTTGAGCGCTCACAAGAGTTCCGCAAATGCATCGAATGTTTCTTGTGCCAAGACACATGTCACGTTATCCGTGATCACGAAGAGAATAAGAAGTCATTTGCTGGCCCACGATTCTTTATCCGCATCGCAGAGCTTGATATGCACCCACTCGATATGTTGAAGAACCGCAAGCGCACTGCGCAAGAAGAGCACGGCCTTGGAATGTGTAACATCACCAAGTGCTGTACTGAAGTTTGCCCAGAGCACATCAAGATCACCGATAACGCAATCATTCCTATGAAGGAGCGCGTTGTAGATATTAAGTACGATCCAGCTCGCATGTTCGCAGGATTGCTAAAGAGAGAAAAGCGCAACTAAATATGAAATCCCTGCTGCTTGTCGCGATTGGCGGCGTAGCAGGAACCCTAGTTCGCTTTGGCCTTTCTATTGTTATTCCCGATGATCGCAACGGAACCCTTGCTGCAAATTTGCTAGGTGTAGCACTTGCTAGCGCTCTCTTGGTGTTAATGGAACGTCGCGGGGTTACCGAACTTAGGCATTTATTGTTGCCGGGATTCTGCGCAGGAATGACAACTTTCTCTGCAGTTACAGTACAAGTTGTAGAACCGATCTCTGGCGGATTTCTATTCTTAATTGAAAATATAGTTTTAAGCCTACTAATTGTGCTTATTGTTCTGCCCGTTAGCCGCAAGTTAATTCCGGTGCGTAGATGAATACCTTATATGTGATTCTTGGCGCCGCAGTTGGCGCACCCGCGCGCTTTGCGATTGATCAATACATACGAAAATTTACTGATAAGCCCTACGGAATCTTTCTCGTAAATGTCATTGGCTCATTTATTATTGGACTTACCTTCACAAAAACTGATCACACTCATGATTTATTAGCCATGGGTTTTGCGGGCGCATTTACAACTTGGTCAACGTTTATGCTCGATATTTATCTAGGGTTTGAGTTAAAGCGCTATCGCGAGATAACCATCAACCTAGTTATGTCACTCGGCTTTGGCTTAGCCGCTGCTTACTTAGGTTTACAGCTAGTTAGTTAATCAACCGAGGATTGAAGCCATCCAAGCTTCAATTGCATCAGGATGGCGTGGAATATCTTCACTTAAGTTGCGGCAACCATCTGCAGTAACAATGACATCGTCTTCAATACGGATACCGATTCCACGATATTCAGGAGCAAAGAGTTCGTCATCAGGCTGGATATAGAGACCTGGTTCAACCGTTAGAACCATTCCTTCTTGCAGCACGCCATCGCGGTACATATCTTGACGCGCATGTTCGCAATCGTGAACATCAAGACCTAAGTGGTGGCTTACCCCGTGCAAGGTCCAACGACGGTGGAGACCAACTTCTGGCTTCATTGATTCTTCTGCGCTAACGGTAAGCACGCCCATATCTGCTAAACCTTGAGCAAGTACTCGTTGTGCAGCGCGATTGATCTCTAAGAAAGGTACGCCTGGCTTAACTGCCGCAAAACCCGCAAGCTGCGCCTCGTAAACCAACATATATAAAGCGCGCTGTGCAGGTGTGAACTTTCCATTTACCGGCAAGGTACGCGTGATATCTGCGGTGTAATACGAATCCATTTCCACACCAGCATCAAGAAGCAAGAGTTCACCGTTGCGAACCGCGCCATCGTTGCGGATCCAGTGCAGCACGCAGGCATGTGAACCCGCTGCAGCAATAGTTGTGTAGCCAATGTCATTACCCTCAAGGCGGGCGCGACCAAAGAACGCGCCTTCGACAATGCGCTCACCGCGTGGATGGTCTGCAGCGGCAGGCATTGCCGCGATTACATCTGAGAAACCACGGCCGGTTGAATCAACTGCAGCCTGTAATTGGCCAACTTCATATTCATCCTTAACAAGACGCTGTTCAGATGTAAATGTTTGGAACTCAGCTTCGCGTGCATGAACTGAGATCAACTTATCCATCAAGGCATCTTCACCGCGGATCAACAAAGTTTCCTTGCTAAAACGGAGCAGATCTTCGATCTTATCTACATTGCGAGTTTCAATCTGATAAACAGTTGCCGCTTCTTCAAGAGTGAAATGGCGACCGACCCAGAGTTCTCCATATTTACGATCTGTGTAGAAAGCATCTGTTTCGCGAGTCGAACGTGGATGCAGGTAGAGATAAGCATCGTGTCCGCCCTCAGCCTTTGGCTCTAAAAGTAAAACTGAATCAGCAACGGCATCGGCTCCTTGCACTCCGCTGTAATAAGCAAATGCGCTATGCGGACGGTAAACATATTCGGTGTCATTGGAACGAGTCTTGTAATTTCCGGAAGGAATTACCAAGCGAATATTTGGAAAAGCTTCCGATAAAACTTGGCGACGAGTAAAGGCGTAGGTAACAACTTCCAGTGGTTGCAGACCTTCGAGATCGGAAGGGGCCCAGCCAGTTCGCATGAATTCAGTAAATTGCTCAGGCGGTGCAACATCGTATGGACGTGCATTCTTTACTTCTGGGGCTTCAACCTTCTCATTCATAAGACTTAGAGTACATAATGAACCTATGAAATTACGAGGGGTTACAGCAGCCCTTATTGGCGCAATATCAACAGCTTTACTCACCCCTTATGCAGCGCAAGCGGCAGAACCAACAATTACCGTGATGTCACGAAATATCTATCTAGGTGCAGATGTTGGGGTTGCCCTTGAGTTAATTCCAGATATGCCCGCTGCTGCACAATTTATGTGGGATCAAGTAAATAAAAATGATTTTTCAAGGCGCTCGATCGCACTTGCCGCCGAAATCAAGGAATATAAGCCAGATGTAATAGGCCTGCAGGAGGCCACTATTTGGTACTGCAAGAAGAACGCCTGGAGCAAGAAAACTGAAGTCTTTAACTTCACCGATCAGCTACTTGAAGCCCTCGGCGGAGATTATGTCTTGGCCAGTAAAGATGGAACCACTGCATTTAATCCCGGATATTCCATAAACCCAATTCCATTTTTAACGATGGTCAAAGACCCAACACGATTCCAGAAGTTATTTGGCCAAGACAAAGCCGCCTGTGGTTTCCAGATCGGTGATGCCTTAGCGATCAAAAAGAGCCTGGCCGATCAGGTTATTCGGGTTGGTAATACCGAATATGAAGATAGTTACAGCATTGTTCCAACGCTTATGAATATCTATCGCGGATATACCTGGGCCGATATTAATATTGAAGATATTGCAGTGCGCTTTGTTACAACTCACCTGGAATCGATTTGGGATGAAAATAAAGTACCCAACGCGGCTAAACAAGCAAATCAATTGATTGCAGATCTTAAAGATACAAATATGCCGTTAGTTGTCATCGGTGACTTCAACGCTGATCCACGAGATCCACGGTCTGCAAATGCGGCTAATCCAGGTTTGCAGCCAACAGCGAGTGAAGAATGTCCTGCAGGAGATAGCAAGTGCAACGCTTACCGATTAATGGTTGACGCTGGATTTAACGATGCCGGACCTGATTCAAGTGAACCAACTACATACACCTGGGGAATGAACGCACTTTTAACCGGCCCAGATCCTGATCGTCTAAATGCGGGACAGTCGATGGGTAATGAATACGGTTTTACCGATCGACTGGATTACATATTTACAAAAAATGGAGTTGATGTAACCACCTCGCAGATCATTGGTTACAAGGCACCTTATGCAACTGATCACGCTGGGGTATTCGCAGAATTTATGATCTTAAATACCTTGGCTGGAGAAAGTGCACCGCTGCCAGAACATAAACCATTTCCAATTTCATTTTGGCAATGGGTGGGAATTGCATTGCTGGCGCTAATAATCTGGCGAATCGTGCGTAGGATCCGCCGATAACAGGGAGGTATACTTCCCCTGTACTTGGAGACGTCGCATAGCCCGGTCGAGTGCGCCTCACTGCTAACGAGGTAAGGGGTTAAACCCTTCAGGAGTTCAAATCTCCTCGTCTCCGCTCAGCAAATCTCTGCCCTTTAGGAAAAGGATTTCACTTGCCTAGTTACAAAGTAGCGATCGTCGGCGCAGGTCCAGCCGGCTACTTTGCAGCGCAAGCACTTCAAAATCTGCAGACCGAAGATCTGCAATTTTCTATCGACATGATCGAACGCCTGCCAACCCCATGGGGCTTAGTTCGTAGTGGTGTGGCACCCGATCATCCGAAGATCAAAACAGTGGCGAAAGTCTTTGAGAAGATCGCAACTGCTGGAAACTTCCGCTTGTTCGGCAACGTTGAGCTCGGCACTGATGTTTCGATCGAGCAGTTAAGCGAGATGTATGACGCGGTGGTTATTGCAACAGGTTCAGCAGTGGGCAAAAAGCTTGGCATTCCTGGAGAAGATCTACCAGGATCCATATCTGCGGCTCACTTTGTACCTTGGTATAACGCACACCCAGACTTTGCAGATTTCAAGATTGATTTAAATTGCACCACTGCAGTTGTTATCGGTGCCGGAAACGTTGCCATGGATGTGGCGCGAATGTTGGCACTTGAACCAAGCGAACTAGATCCAACAGATACTGCCGATCACGCTATTGCAGCGCTTAAAGAATCTTCAATTCGTGAAGTTGTGATTAGCGCTCGCCGCGGACCAGAACATGCCGCCTTTACATCTCCTGAACTTCGTGAACTTCCGAAGTTAGAGCACACCAACGTTTTGATGGCTAAGTCAGATATTGAAGCCGCGATTTCACGAGCAGGGGATGAGATCGAGAAAGATACCAAGAGCAATCTTGATGCGATGTTGCTAATCTCTGAAAAAGAAGTGACAAACCACGATCGCACAATGAAGTTTCAATTCCTTGCCACACCAGTTGAATTCAAAGGCGCTGGCAAAGTGGAAGAAGTTGTTTTCCAAAAGACCGGCAGCGATGAGACCTTCAGCGTTAAATGCGGGCTAGTTATCACTGCTATTGGCTATGAAGCAGCAAGTATTCCTGGCGTGCCTTACGAGCGTGGAAAAGTAGTAAATAACGAAGGCCGCGTAAGCGAAAGCATGTACGTAGTCGGATGGGCAAAGCGCGGACCATCAGGAGTAATCGGTACAAATAAATCAGATGCTGCAGATGTAATGAAGTTATTAGTTGAAGATTTAAAGGGCGCAAAGAGCGGCAGCGATATCGCAGATATATTGCCTGCAAGTAAAGTGATTTCTCAGTCCCACTGGGAAGCAATTAATGCGGCAGAAGTAGCGGCGGGAGAGCCGTTAGGTAAACCTCGGGTCAAGGCAGTTACACGCGAGGAATTACTTAGTTTGGGTGGTATTTGAAAAGGTTGTAGTATTCACAGTCTGGCGTGCGTAGCTCAACGGATAGAGCATCTGACTACGGATCAGAAGGTTAGGGGTTCGAATCCCTTCGCGCGCACGAGATAAGCCTTTCGGTGCCTTTCACACCGGAAGGCTTTTCTTTTTATTTAAATCGATTAGAGATACCGTTGCGCCATGAGCAAAGTCTTTCTATTCGTTGAAGTAAATGTTAAGCCTGGCCAATTTGATGAGTTTGTCGCAAAACTCAAGAGCCATATTGCGGTTATCCGCACCGAAGCTGGTTGCGAGTTCATCGATATCTACCGCGATACCCAGAAGCCAGATGTTGTAAATGTCTGGGAGATCTGGAGCGATCGCCCATCTTGGGATGCCCACATGGTCAACGAGAACAGCAAGGCGTGGCAGGCGATCGGCCCTAACTATGTCTTCGGCGAGACCATCACCGTTATGGATGCCCTCTAGAAATTAGTTGGAGCCTGTCTTAGTATTCCTGTATGACTTATCAATTAAGAGATATCAAAGGTTCAGTAGTAGTAATCACTGGCGCAACAACCGGAATCGGTGCTGCAGCTGCCAAGCAACTCGTTGAGTTAGGTTGCAAAGTAGTTCTAAATGCGCGCAACGAAGCTAAGTTGCAAGAAATGGTTGCCTCACTTGGCGCAGATAATGCTGCGTACCTGGCTGGAGATTCATCGATTCCAGACGTTGCTCGCGCTGTTGCGAAGAAGGCTATTGATGCTTTCGGAACGATTGATTGCGTAGTACCTAACGCTGGTATCGGTATGTATGGATCAGTCCTCGATTACAGCGATGATGAAGTAAATCGCATGATGCGCACTAACTACGAAGGTAGCGTGCACATTGTTCGCGCCACACTTCCAACGATGCTTGCTAAAAAAGCCGGCGATATCATCATGGTTTCATCTGTTGCGGGCTTCCGTGGCGGTGGAGATGAATCAATTTATGCTGGAACGAAGCATGCACAAGTTGGTTTTGCTGGCGGACTCGATCGCGAACTCCGCGAAAAAGGTGTGCGCGTAGCGCTGGTATGTCCTGCAGGAACAGATACTCAATTTGCGATTGAAGCTGGACGTACAGCGGGTGAGCCAAAGCTTGCTAGCTATTTGCGCCCAGATGATGTTGCTTTCCAGATCGTACAAATCATGCGTCAACCACTAACGGTGCGCACACATATTTGGACGCTCTGGTCTATGCAGCAGCAGTCATAAAACTTGGTTTTACAGATCGGCTAGAGAGAGGCGATTCCCTTTTCGCAAGCGATGCTTGCGGCGATGCCATCATCGACAGTTGCGAGGTTTGGATTTACAACGCCATCTTTAATTGAGGCTACCCAAGCGCGTAATTCGCCGATGTAGGCATCGGTAAAGCGACCGATCCAGTTATCGTGCAAGCGACCCGATTTACGTGCAGGTAGGTCAAAGTCAAAGCTGATTGTTAAATCGCCGAGGTTATTTAGCGCAAGTGAACCGTTCTGCATAAGAACTTCAACGCGTACGTCGTAGCCGTAGGTGCTATTTGCGCAGTTATCTACTGTCATAAGAACGCCAGATTCGGTGTGAGCCAAGATGCTGATCGCATCTTGAATATCTGGGTTAGCGTGTGAAGTCTTCTTGGCATATGCCACGGAAACTGTTGTGAACTCTTCTTCCAACAACCAGCGCGCGATATCGAATTCGTGAACAGCTGAGTTAGAGATCATGCCGGCAGTTGTTGCACCAGGAGATGAAACGTTGCGGCTCACGGCGCGGATCTGAATAACTTCGCCGTACTTGCCTGACTGGATCTCTTTCTTCATCTGAACATAACCTGGATCAAAGCGGCGCATAAAGCCGAGCGCGACAGGAACACCTGATGCCTTAACGATTTCAGCGATCTTCTTCGCATCTTCTAGGCGTGGAGCAAGAGGCTTTTCGCAGAGCGTTGGCTTCTTTGCTTTAACGCAGAGTTCTAGGTGTTCTGGGTGAAGACCATCGGGAGAACAGATGATTACTGCATCAACAGTTGGATCATTTACGAGCGCATCAACTGATGAGTGCATATTGATAGTTGCGCCCGACTTGGCAGAGAGCTCTTTAGCAAGTGCATCCATACGTGCGGCATCGAGATCGAAGAAGGCTGTGACAACTGCGCCATCTACTGAATCAGTTATGTAACGCGCATGACCTGCGCCCATGATTCCAACACCGATGATTCCAACACGAATATCAGACACGAAAGACTCCCTAGTTGTAAAAGATTAATTATTGATGGCCAGTCTACTCAAAAGCCTTTCTAACGGATAGGGACTATTCTTATTAATTATGAATTCAACTAGGGCCACCCTCTCAATAGATGTTGGGGCCTCCAAGATTTCAGGTGCACTCGTAGGTGAATCATTTGAAATCCTGCATAACGAGATTGTCCCTGCAAGAACAGCTTTGTACGGTGATGCCGATCCAGATTTGGCTATAACGAAAGCTTTGATTAAAGCGATGCTTCAGGTCGCCAAGGAGAAGAATTTGGAAGTAACTAAAGGCGGTGCATGCTTTGCCGAATATGTAACTCCAGATCAGCTATTAAATAGTAAAGATCAGATCGCTTGGTCAGTGCAACCGAAAGAGGATTTTGCTGCACTAACCGGCTTTGCCTGGACTATTGAATCTGATGTGCGCGCCATGGCTTTAGCTGAATCACGTGCGGCAGATGTTAAAGATTTCTTATTTGTAACAGTTAGTTCAGGAATCTCGCACGCGCTGGTAATTGGTGGAAAACCTTGGGCTGGGGCGACCGGCGAGGCAATCGGTTTTGGAATAACCCAGATCGATAACTCACAAGAAAGTCCGATCCTTGAACAATTCTCATCTGGACTGGGAATCGCTAGGCGTTATCAAAAGGCGACGGGGACAGATGTAACAAGTGCTGAAATAGTCTTTGCACAATACGAGAAGGATCCAATTGCAAAAGAGATTATTGGCTCGGCAGCGGCTGTTCTAGGTAAATCACTGGCAGCAATGGTTGAATTTCTAGATCCCGCAAAGATCGTTATTGGTGGAGGCTTGTGGCTCGGAAGCGATTTGTATCGCAACCTAGTTCTGGCTAGTTATGAAAAGAACGTGACCAAGCGTAGAAAAGCACCAGAAGTTGTTAATTCGGTTGCTGGAAATAACGCTGCAGTACTTGGTACAGCGATAGCAGCTAATTAAGAGTTAGCGGCGGCTTTGTCAGCAAGGATGTAGTAATCCTTACATTCACGAACAACTGTTGAAGGCCAATCACTTTCATATCCGGTTGCCGCTGAGATACGTTTAAAAGCTTTATTTTTATGGGCTCCGATGAGTTCCATAATCACAATGTCAGATACATCAATCATTGTGGTCGGACCAACGCTAACTCCGTACTTTGGAACTTCACTTACATCTTTAAAATCTGGAAAAGTCCCTAAATTATCCTGGCGAGTTTCATCTGCGATTCTCACAATTCGGGTGCGTGCGCTTTTCTCTGTCCCTGGCGGATTAAAAGCGACATGGCCATCAGAACCACCGCTAGCCATAAGAAAGACGTTGACACCGACTTTGCGTAGGTAATCTTCATAGCCTTGTGGATCTGAGGCATCGGGAAAGCGCACGTTCGCTGCAGGTATTTTTCCATCTTCTGGAGCGCCCGAATTTAGAACGTCAAAGATTTCTAACTTGGCAAAGCGCACACAACTAAAGTGTTTATCTTCGCCATGATTTGAATGTGAACCGTCAGCGTTCTCTTGCAGATATTCATCCATCATCGCAATAACTACATGTGAAATATCCTGCTTGGCGGCCTTGATCATGGCAGCAAGTGCGTTGTAGGTACTGCGTGGAGTGCGTCCGCCTGGGCAACCCAGAACAAATTGGCGTCCTTCAGATTTAGCGCGAACTAATTCGGTAAAGATGATTTCAGCGGCGTAGTGGCCTACTGAGAAATCATCGGGCAGAACAATGGGATTTATCTGTTGCAATTTTTATTTGCCGATTTTAGCTAGCGCTGGTGCCACAACGTTATGAAGATAATCAACTGATTGCTTCATTCCGCTAATTGGGCCCTCGCCAATTCCCGGCATTTCACCAGTAATTGCGACATCTTGTTCAATGACATACCAACCTTGATAACCGGCAGCTTCCAGCGCGAGAATTGTGTCGAGAATCGGAACATCGCCTTGTCCGAGAGGTGTAAACAAACCTTTCTGAACGCCTTCCATGATGCTCTGCTGACGAGCCAGAACAGGCGGAACAGATTTCATATTTACATCTTTAAGGTGAACGTGGCCGACGCGGCTAGCGTACTTCTTCGCAAACTCAACGGTGTCTTGCCCGCCAATAGTCATGTGACCGGTATCAAGGCACCACATAACATCAGAGTTATCGACCACCATATCAATATCTTTTTTAGTCTCAACAACAGTTTGTAAATGCGGGTGAACCACTTGTACAAGGCCATGATCTTTACAGATCTGATCTACCTCAGCGAGCATCTTAAAGAACTGCGTAACTTCATCTTTGCTTAGCTCTTCAGGGTTGGCCCAATCCCAAGTCTGTACTGGACATGAAACAAAGTGAGTTGCGCCTATCTCTTGAAACTTTTTGCTGGTGGTCAGAGCCATTTCAATTGTTGCTTTTTCTTGTGACTTGTCATGAAGTACAACGGGAGTAAAGCCACCGATCATCGACATATTAAATTCTGCCAATTGATCCTTAAGTTCTGCAGAGTCATCAGAGAAGAAACCTGGTGCACCGAGTTCGGTTGCAGGTAGCCCAAGGCTAGTCATCTCTGAGAGCACGCGCTTAGTTGGCAACATTGCGCCCCAACCTGGTACTTCACAGATTCCCCATGAAATTGGTGCAGATGCGATGCGCTTTAAGAATGAAGTGGTCATTGGCTGATCATAACTTGCAAGGTAAGGTCTGAACATGACCATGGATATCGGCGGATCTTTTCGGCATGAATTAACTGGAAGCTTTTCACAGGGTTCGGACTCCAACCCAACAGTTGCCATGGTGGAGGCCTCGTACAAGGCCAATAACCTGCACTATCGCTACGTTAACTGTGAAGTTAACCCAGACCAATTGGAAGCGGCTGTGAAAGGCGCCAGAGCGATGAATTGGAAGGGTTTTAACTGCTCGATCCCTCACAAGGTCGAAGTTATTAAGTATCTAGATGGGCTAGGGGAGTCGGCCGCTCTAATCGGCGCCGTTAACTGTGCGGTCAATCGCGACGGCAAGTTGATCGGTGAAAATACCGATGGCAAAGGATTTTTAAAATCGTTTTTGGAAATCACGCCAGCGACAGGTAAGACAATTGTTCTGCTCGGAGCAGGTGGTGCAGCGCGCGCAATTGCCGTCGAACTCGCACTCGCTGGTGCGACTAAGTTCTATGTCGTAAACCGTTCCCGCGCTCGCGGTGAAGAGCTAACAGCGCTGCTGAATGATAAAACTTCTGCCAGCGCCGAATTTGTGGAATGGAATACGACTTATTCAATTCCACAAGATGCCGAAGTTGTAATTAACTCAACCTCAATGGGTATGGTTAATACCGAAGGCAAGCAAGATGTCGATTTCGATTCGATCCGCCCCGGAATGTTGGCGGCAGATGTAATCGTTAATCCTCCACAGACTTACTTCTTAGATGAGGCCGGTAAGCGCGGAGCAACAACCCTGCAAGGCTTAGGAATGGTTGTAAATCAAGCGGTGATCGGAATTAAATATTGGACTGGTGTAGATGTTGATGCCAAGGATTTAAATGACGAACTATTGCGCGTATTGGGTATTGCTTAAACTTTAGCTAGATCTGATTGCTCAACAACGCGTAGCGCCTGCGCTGCAATTGTCAGCGCGGGGTTCATTGCTGCAGATGATGGGAAGAATCCGCCGTCAATTAAGTAAAGATTGTGGTGATCGTGGCTACGGCAATAACCATCGACAACGCTGGTGCGTGGATCGTTGCCGGCGACGGTTGTTCCGCATTGATGTGAGTTCATCGAAATATCAAATGGCTGTCTAAAGATTGCTTGGTAACCAGTTTTGCGAAGTACTTTCTTAGCTCGGCGCAGAAGTTCGAAGTGGGTCTTCATTCCAACTGATTTGCGAGCGATCTTTATTGCGCCATTTTTATCAATAGTTACGCGGTTATCTGGGTGTGGCAGATCCTCGGACATGACCACGAATTCCACGCTGTGATCAGAGACCAAATTAAGTAGTGGCAGTGGCACGTGCTTAGCAAAAGATTTCATCATTATGCCTTGCACTTTGCCGATTAACTGCACTGCTCCAAGTGGATAACCCTTGCCACCATCGAGATACCAATCGGTAAAGGAGAGCGTTTTCTGGAAAGTAACATCGTTCTTGCGACGCATATCCACGGCCGCGATATGGCTGTTGTTATGCATCATAAAGTTACGTCCAACTTGATCTGAAGAGTTGGCAACGCCAGAGCGAAGCAGCAACGCAGCGGTGTTAACAGAGCCAGCGGCGATTACAAAGTTTTCACCGTAAATCTCAAGGGCTTCATCGCCTCTAGTTGCTTCTAAATGGCTAACTGACTTTCCATCGTTAGTAAGCACAATGCGATTAACTTGTACTGAAGTCATGAGAGTTACATGACCAGTTGCAATCGCCGGATTGAGTGCATTTACTTCAGCATCGCTCTTAGCATCTAACTTACAAACAAAGCCATCACAAGTTTTGCAGCGGATACATTTTCCACCAGGTCCAAGATCAATTCCCATTGAATTTGAATGTGGGTGCACTCCTGCCTTTGTTAAACGTTTGCCAAGTTCTTCAACGTATGGCTCATGCTTCATCGCAGGATATGGAAATGGAGTTGTACGGTTATTGCCATAAATATTTTGCGCATCACCGTGGACGCGGTACAGCTCTTCGGCCTTGTAGTAGAAAGGTTCTAGATCATCATAGGTAAATGGCCAAGCCGGGGAAATACCTTCTTGATGTTTGATTACGCCAAAGTCATAACGGCTAAAGCGCGGCAGAGATGCACCGTAAACCTTGCTATTTCCACCAACGAAGTAATGAACACCGGGAACAAACTCATTTCCCTTTTCATCAACCCATTTTTCATTTGGCTTGTAGCGAGTCTTCATAAATATTTCAGATGGCGACCAGTTTTCAGGCTCACGCGGCATTCGTTCGCCGCGCTCTAAAACCAGCGTTTTAACGCCCTTTTGCGCCAATGCGTAGGCGGTTGTAGCGCCACCTATCCCAGAACCAACAATGACCACATCCGATTCAATACGAACCGGAGTGGCCATTGTTTTAATTATTTCTAGGAATTAACGTACTGGAGAAAGCGCTTGGTCTTTCTTATCAACTGTCATCGCACCAGTCATGATTGCAACGACATCGTTCATGGTGTGGGACTTTGGAGTAACAACAGCAGCGCGCTTTCCGAGGCGTTGAACCTGGATGCGATCTGCTACTTCAAATACCTGTGGCATGTTGTGTGAAATCAAGATAACTGGCATACCGCGTTCACGTAGTGACTCAATAAGTTTTAGAACCTGACGTGATTCACGAACTCCGAGTGCAGCTGTTGGTTCATCGAGGATAATCAACTTCTGACCGAATGCAGCGGCGCGAGCAACTGCAACAGCCTGACGCTGACCACCTGAAAGAGTTTCAACGGCTTGTGAAATATTCTGAATTGTTCCGATACCAAGAGCAGAGATATGTTCCTTCGCTGCCTTGCGCATTCCAGAGCTATCGATCATACGAAGAACAGATCCCAACGGACCTGCCTTGCGCATTTCGCGGCCAAGGAAGAGGTTGGATGCGATATCGAGAGCTGGTGCAACAGCAAGTGTCTGATACACAGTTTCGATTCCGGCATGGCGCCCATCTTGTGGTCGCTTAAATGACATTTCTTGACCTTCGAGAATTATCTGACCGTGGTCAGGTACTTCAGCGCCTGAAAGACATTTGATCAGAGTTGATTTACCAGCACCGTTATCGCCTACTACTGCGAGAACTTCACCAGGAAATAGTTCTAGATCGGCGCCATCAAGTGCGATAACGCGACCATAAGCCTTGGTAACTCCAACTGCTTGAAGAATTGGTGACTTACTCATTTGCGTGCCTTTCTGATCCATTGGTCGACAGAGACAGCGAAGATAATCAGGATTCCGATTGCCATCAGCTGGAAGTACAGATCCACGCCAGCAAGTGTTAGGCCGTTACGGAAAACACCCACGATTACCGCTCCGATTAGGGATCCGAAGATTGTGCCGCGGCCGCCGAATAGAGAAGTACCGCCGATAACCACCGCAGTGATCGCATCGAGGTTTAGATCTCCACCCGTATTCGGGCTAGCAACAGTTACGCGGCCGATAACAATCCAGGCGGCAAGTGCAAAAGTGACTCCAGCGACTACATACACGCTCATGAGAACGCGGTTAACTGAGATACCAGCCAAGCGAGCTGCATCAATGTCATCACCAACTGCGTATACGTGGCGTCCCCAAGATGTGTACCGCAGGGCGAATGCCAAGACGATGTACATAGCGATCATGAAGAGAACACCAGTTGTAACGCGGAATGGTCCGAGGTTTACGTAAGTACCAAGAGTTAGTAGGAATGGTGGCATTTCATTTGCAGGAACAGTTCCCTTTGTGAAGGTAAGTGTTAGAGCAAGGAAGATGTTGAATGTTCCCAAGGTAACGATAAATGGTGGCAACTTAACTTTTGTAACAAGGAATCCGTTAATTGCACCGGCAAGAGCTCCTACGAGTAGACCAGCTGGGAAAGCGATCCAAATTGATAGGCCATCGCCTTCAACTGCCGGAGTACCTTGCACGAGTTTTGCCATTGCCATTGAAGAGAAGATCGCGATCGCACCACATGAAAGATCGATGCCCGCGGTAAGAATAATTAGCGTCTGACCAGTTGCAACGGCGCCAACGATCGCTACCTGCTGCAAGATGAGTGAGAAGTTAGACGGTGTTAAGAAGTTTTCATTGAAAAAACTAAAGGTAATTGATGCCACAACAAGCACCATCGTGGAACTAAGCCACGGATACTTATGGAGCACCGCCTGCATTTTCTGACTAAACGTTGCACGGTCCTGGAATTCGGCCGCCGCATCGTAGTTTGTCGTCTCTTGACTCACTTTTGGTCCTTTCGAAACTTTATTTGAACTCTAACTTACTTTGCTGAGATTTATTCAAATCTATTTCTTAAAAATTCAGTTTCAAGATTGTGTTAAAGAGGGCGACTGCCGAAGCAGCCGCCCTCTTTAAACACTCTTCTTTAGTTATTCACTAAAGAGCTGGGATTAACCCCAAGCGTTTGCTAGACCGTATTCAGTTGTCTCTGATGGGATTCCCTCTTGTGGGTCATCAGTAATCAACTTAACGCCGGTGTTGAAGAAGTCAAGGCCTTCTGAAGGAGTTGGCTTTGTACCGTTCTTCACGATGTCGTAGATAGCTTGAACACCAAGGTCAGCCATCAACAATGGGTACTGCTGTGAAGTTGCATTGATGCAACCTGACTTAACAGCGTTGATACCAGCGCCGCCACCGTCAACAGAAACCATTACATCGAGCTTGATACCAGCAGCAGCTGCTGCAGCACATGCACCGATTGCTGTTGGCTCGTTGATTGTGTAAACAACGTTGATGTTCTTGTTCTTAGCAAGAAGTTGTTCCATACCTGTACGGCCGCCGTCTTCGTTAGCACCTGTTGCTACGTTTCCAACGATCTCATAGTCGCCGCCTGAGTACTTGCCCTTCTTATCTTCGTCACCCATCTTGTTTGGATCCTTAACGTCAATTCCCATACCTGCAAGGAATCCGTTATCGCGCATGTAGTCAACAGACACAATGCGGTCATCGAAGATGTCGAGAAGTGCAATTGTTGCCTTCTTGCCAGCAAGCTTTGCAGCTGTCCACTGACCGATTAGAAGACCAGCTTCGCGGTTATCTGTTGCGAAAGTGATATCTACGATGTCAGCAGGATCTGGTGCTGTGTCAAGAGCGATGATGTAAAGGCCTGCTTCGCGTGCCTTTGTGATCGCTGCGTTAACTTCTGTTGATACTGGAACGATCAAGATACCAGCGTGCTTTGCAGAGATTGCGTTTTCAATCGCTGTGATCTGTCCTGCGTAATCTGACTCATCTACACCAGATGTAACAGTTAGTTCTACACCGAGAGCTTCGGCCTTCTCAGTTGCACCCTTGATCATCGCAACGAAGAATGGGTTTGACTGATCTTTTGTAATTAGTGAGACCTTTACAGTGTCTCCGCTTCCGCTGTCGCTATTTGAACATGCAGAAAGCACAAGCATTGACGCTGCGGCTACAGCAACTACTGCTGCAGTGCGGCGTGAGAAAAGCTTTGCCATATGTATTTCCTCCTATAGGTGGGGTCAAGCGATACCGATAGTACATAGCCACCCCCGGCAATAAAAGGGTTTTTGGGCGAAAATTCGATCGTTACCGAACCGTTACGAGAGGCAGAAAAGGGCGTTATAAAGCCGGATTAGCCACGCAGGAGAAGGATCTCAAAGGGGGTGATCGATAGCGGAATATCGCCGAGAAGAGGATTTATCTCAGCATATGACCACCAGTCCATAATCTGGCTCGCCTTTGCGCATTCATCGGCGCGCAGGCTTTGAATCGATTTATAACCAGCCAAAACCTTGGGGGTAATTTCAACAATCCATGGTCGTTGCGATGCAACAACCATCTTTCGTGATTCGCGGTCTTCGAAAGCCACCCATGAACTATCTAGCGAAGTTGCAATTGTAATTTCATGTGCGTGATGCGCACCTAGCGCTGAGAGTGCGTGGAAAGTTGGTGAGAACTTAATTGCCGAACCTTCGTTGTAAATAACACCGTGTTCACCAAATAGTTCGTGCCATGTTCCCGAATACGCACCAGCGCTCGCAAGTGCAAAGACAGATCCTAAAGTCCAAGCGGCAGCAGATAACTCTTTAATCTGTGCCGCCATCTCTGGTTGGGCAAAGTTGATTCGGTTATCCCGCAGGTGCCCAGTCTCAGGATTTCCACGAGTAGAAAAGGTAATTGGAGAGATCGATACTTGAGGCGCAACAAACTTCTTAGCAAATTCAATTGACTCCTTCTGGGTATAGAGAGTTTTAAAGATAGTTTCTGGATCAGTTGAATGAACCGTTGGTGCCATTGAATACGAGACGGCGTCCCCGAAGTTATACTTATTTCGGTGGAGATCAACTAAGTAAGCATCACTTCCGGGGATGTAGCTATTTAAAGAAGTATTTTTCGGAAGATCTTGCGTTTGAACAATTTCTCGACCCTCACGATGAATTAATAGACGTGACCCAGCGGGAACGCGATTGCTTAGATGTTCAACTTCTCTAACAAGATCAGCCCCATCATTTGATGAGAGCAGCGCTGCTTCGAGAGTGAGCCCGCTCTTACTTACGGTGGCAATCTTTTGGGCGGTTAGCGATTCTTCATTAACGCGTATGTGGTCGATATCGAGAATAAATAGCGCCTTTTCGAGGTCATCGCTCGGTAGTAAAGGTTCGCCATTAAATTGCACGCCAATTCGTGGCAGCGCAGCAATTTCTTTGGCAATGATCTTTGATCCATCTGGGATCAAAGTTCCTGGCGGGGTCACTTCGAATTCAACCCGTTGTTCCCACTGCGCTCCTTTTTCAATTATAAAAGGACGTGGCTCGGCTAACGAACCGCTATAAATTTTGTAGGTGTTATCGGTCCAGTTGCGTTGATCTTCTGCTTCTAAAACCTTGCCAGTCGATATAACTTTTAAAGATCTCTTATCCGGGGCAACGAAGTGCATATCGTTGCTGGCTGGGAAGAGCCCTTGCGTTACGCCATCAATCACGCGCTGTGGTGAGATCTCTTTAAGTAATGAATAGGCATTGCCGCTGGCGGTAACCGTTGAACCCATCCAGTCTCCTGTGTGTAGACAGAAACAAACTCCCCAACGTTGGATTTCAAATTTTCCTAAACCGGTTAACGTGTAAGCAACGCTAAATTTTCCATTCGGTTTCAGCGTGATAACAGTTTTTCCTTGCATCGAACCTACAAAAGTATCGGTAACTGTTACGAGACAATTTTCCCCAGATTTCTCGACAGCTTCACTGTGTTCATCAGGGTTAAGAGTCGACCAATCCCAAGGACGTATCGCGGTGTAGAGCAAGTCAATTATATGCGCACCTTGGTAAGTAATGTTTCTAATTGCCGAACGCGCAATATCCAATGTAAAACCAGCATGTTCAACCCTTTGGGTATCGGGCCAAAAGTGCTTGCTCATCGGGCAGTCATTCCGCCATCAACTGCATACAAAGCACCGGTTGCAAATGATGATTGATCAGAGACCAACCAATTAATCAGACCAACTAAGTCACTTGGCTTTCCCATTCGGCCAAGTGGTGTGCGATCAATTAAACCCTGGCTTTTCTCGGGGTCTTGCAAAATCTTTTCAATCAGCGGAGTAAGCATTGAGCCGGGCACAACAACATTTGAGCGAATACCTTTATCTTTGTAATCAGCAGCGATGATCCGCGAAAGCCCCATCATGCCTGCCTTTGATGCGCCATAAGCGGTGTAGCCAGCGCCTTCCATAGACATTGCAGTTGGTGAGCCGATCAAAATGACCGAGCCGCGGCCAGATTTAATCAGACCAGGAATAGCGTGCTTCACGGATAAAAAAGCGCCTGTCAGATTTATATCAACCGTCTTCTGCCAAGTTTCTAGTGAAACTTCACCGATCTTGGAATCTAGCCCTACTAACTGAATACCTGCACAAACAATTAGCGCATCAATCTTTTCAATAGTAGAAAGTGAATCTTTTACAGAATTTTCACTAGTTAAATCTGTTTTATGAAAAGTTGCCTCAGGATTTGCGGAGTCATGAATATCTAAGTTATGAACACTGGCGCCTGATGCAGAAAGTCCAGATAAGAGAGCGGACCCAATTCCTCCGCTTCCACCAGTCACGACAACGTTGTAGCCCTTTAACTCCATAGTTAAGATCCTATCGATTTCCGTAAATTAGTAACGCTGATCTCTGCCCAATCGTTCTCTAAAGCAACGGTTGCTTCATAACTATCTTGGCGTGGAGTCCAAAGTTCGATAACCGCGGTGATCTCGCGCTTGGTTCCACCTACAGCGGCGATGACTTCAGCAACATCTAACCGACCTTCACCAAGCGCTGTTCCTCGAACGGTAAATCCCATCTGGCCATTGGTGCGGACAATTTCAAAATCTTTCATATGAACATTGATCGCTCTTGGAGCCAGTGCAGGAATAACGGTGTTGGGTGCTTCAACTGCGCCAAGTGAGTTAACTGTATCTAGACAAATTCCAACCCAATCAGAGCCAACTTGATCAATAATCACGTTAAATTCTGCGCAGGTTAAGCGATCGTGATTTTCAATTGCTAATTTGATTTTTGCATCTTTAAATTTTCTTTCGAAAGGTTTAAGAAGTTGAACTATTTCGGGGATTGCGGGTTCGTGGCCTTTGCTATCAATAACAACTCGCAGAATCGGTGAACCCAGTAATTGGGCGATACGTAGAAAATTCTCAATGTTCTCGCTTTTGATTCCGCGAGTTCCAATTTCTATTGATATTCCATAACCATCTGCTTGCGCCTTTAACTTAAGAAGTTTGGCCTCTGTAAGCCCGCCAATCGGCAAGTTATCGGCGATCTGCAGCACATCAGCTTTTAAATTGTGGGCGCGCTCCAATAGTTCAAAGGCGCTCATCGCAACTGGATGGTCAGGCTCAATCCCGCCGATCGCCCAGGGAAAGGTGAAACTGGAGACACCAAGTTTCATTTAACTATTTATCTCCGCCAGTTATCTGCTTAACGCTAGCGAGAACATTTTCGGGCTTAAAGATGGCATCCCAATCATCGCGGAAGAGTGAACCTTGAGCGTTCTTGAGCGCCATGAGTGCGCCATCAGATAACTTCCAATTCAACTCTTCAAACAACAACGCGATGCTGATCTGCAAATGGCCCATGCAGAAATCTTTGGCAGCAGCTTCGGGAACACCAAGATCAATAACCTTCTGCAAACCTTGAGTAATTACTTCGACACAGCCGTTAATTAGAGTTTCGCTAAGTGCCGGCTCAAGAAGTGCCATCTGCTGAACGGTAATCCGGTGGCTGGCGCTAATTGGCGCAAACATTTCAGTTGCAATTGTTTCGACGAGATCTGCTTCTTCTTCAGTTCCCCAAGCAATTGCAAAAACCAACGCTTGAGTTGCAAGACCGCCGCCCCAATAATCGCGACGCGCTGCCGGATCTGTTTCGCCAAGCAAACTAAATACTGGAGGATGCGTTGGATGGCAGACAAAGCAACTGATATCTGCGCGATGCTTAACGCGATCTGCCGCGATTGCTGCTGGGTCAAGAAAGAGAATCTTTGAACCAGGATCTAACTTTGGAACAACTTCATCAGAAATTTGGCGCACTAACGCATCAGGGGTTGTAAAGATAACGACATCAGTTCCTTTAAGGGCGTCATCTAATTCCATAACTGTATTTCCGGCTTCGCGAATTCGCGCTTGCCCAGCCTCAGACTTTTCTACGAAGCGAAGCTCGTACTTCTTTGTATCAAGAAGTGGCTGGGTAACGCGATTACCCATTTTGCCGCCGGCGCCTAAAATCGTAATGACAGTCATGAAAACTCCTTATTAATTGGTAACAGTTAACTTTTTTAACTCTAGCAGCAGAGATTAGCCCTGCGGTAGGCTCTGCGAGTGCCAGATTTAACTAGCGATTTAAGTAATAAATATGTAATCGGCGTTGATTACGGAACGCTTTCTGGACGCGCGTTATTAGTCCGCGTTTCTGATGGCGAAGAGATTGCAACAGCGGTTTATGAGTACCCGCACGCTGTAATTGAGGAGAAACTCCCAACAACAGGTGCAAAGTTGCCACCTGATTGGGCGCTACAAGTCCCATCTGATTATGTTGATGTTTTAAAAGTTACCGTTCCTGCAGTTCTTAAAGAATCAGGAATCGATCCTAAATTAGTCATTGGGATAACCACAGATTTCACTGCATGCACCGTTCTTCCAGTAAAGAGCGATGGAACTCCACTCTGCGAGCTTCCAGAATTTTCTAAGAATCCACACGCCTTCGTTAAATTGTGGAAACACCATTCTGCGCAGCCACATGCCGATCGTATAAATGAACTTGCCCATGCGCGCAAAGAGCCTTGGATCTCTCGCTACGGCGGCAAGATTTCTTCCGAATGGGAATTTGCCAAAGCGCTACAAGTTTTGGAAGAAGCGCCTGAAATTTATCAAGCGATGGATAAATGGGTAGAAGCAGCTGATTGGATTATCTGGCAGCTCTGCGGAAAATACGTTCGCAATATCTGCACCGCGGGATATAAAGGTATTTATCAAGACGGAAAGTACCCAACTAAAGAATATTTAGCGGCGCTAAATCCAAAGTTTGAAAACTTTATCGCTGAAAAACTAGAACATGAACTCGGCGCTCTAGGTGCTTGTGCTGGAACGTTAACTGCCGAAGCTTCAAAATGGACCGGCCTTCCTGAAGGAATTGCAGTCGCCGTTGGCAACGTAGATGCGCACGTAACTTCTGCCGCAGCAAACGCCGTTAACCCAGGACAGATGGTTGCGATCATGGGAACTTCAACCTGCCATGTAATGGTCTCTGAAAAATTCGCAGAAGTTCCAGGCATGTGCGGTGTAGTCGATGGCGGAATTATCGATGGCGCACTGGGTTACGAAGCTGGCCAATCAGGTGTTGGCGATATCTTCGGATGGTTTGCCAATAACTACGCACCAGCCGAATACACCGCAGCCGCAGCCGCAAAAGGCGTTGATATACATACCTATCTATCTCAACTTGCAAGTGCGCAACCAGTTGGCGCACACGGCCTAGTTGCCTTGGATTGGCAGAGCGGCAACCGCTCAACTCTGGTTGATCACCAACTATCTGGCTTGATTATGGGTTTAACTCTCTCAACCAAGCCAGAAGAGATCTATCGCGCAATCGTTGAATCAACGGCATATGGTGCGCGCAAAATTGTGCAGACCTTTAATGAATCAGGTGTGCCAGTTAAGGAATTTATCGCCGCCGGCGGACTAATTAAAAATAGTTTCGTAATGCAGATCTATGCAGACGTTTTAAATATGCCAATAACAATTATTAAATCTGCCCAAGGTCCGGCGCTTGGTTCGGCAATTCACGCAGCCGTTGCTGCGGGCGCATATAAAGATGTACAAACCGCAGCAGCTGCGATGGGCGGAGTGGCAGATGAGCGTTATCAGCCAAACCAAGCAAATGCCAAGGTCTATAACGATCTTTACAAGCACTATAACGATCTTTATGAAAGCTTCGGCCACAACGGTGCGATGCATTCACTTCGTGCGATCCGAGATCGCGCGATCACATCTACGGAAGGACAGTAATGAGTTCCGATAAAGATTTGCGCGAGAAAGTCTGCAAGTTAAATATTGATCTTCAACGTTACGGTTTAGTGGCCTGGACCGCCGGCAACGTCTCAGAGCGCATGTCTGATGGCAAACGATTCATGATTAAACCAAGTGGAGTTAGTTACGAAGATCTGAAACCTTCACAGATGATTATTTGTGATCTTGATGGAAATGTTTTAGAAGGTGAACTATCACCATCTAGCGATACCCACACCCATGCATATATCTATCGCCACATGAAAGATGTGGGCGGAGTTGTGCACACTCACTCGAATTACGCTGCTGCATGGAGCGCGGTTCACAGTGCGATCCCATGTGCCTTAACAGCAATGGCAGATGAATTCGGTGGCGAAATTCCACTTGGTCCATTTGCACTTATCGGCAACGATGCAATTGGCAAAGGTGTTGTTGAAACCCTTACAGGACACCGTTCTTCGGCGGTAATTATGAAGAACCATGGTGTGTTTTCAATCGGTAAAGATGCAACTGCAGCCGTTAAATCTGCAGTGATGTGTGAAGATGTAGCAAAGACAACTTGGATTGCGAAGTCACTTGGCACCTTGCAGTTAATTGATCAAGAGAGCATAGATAAGTTGTTTGACCGCTATCAAAATATCTATGGCCAACGCGGGAAATAAGCGTAGCCAAATAAGAATTTCAGTTGTAGCAACTGTTGTGGGAGAATTACCCAATGGCTAATGATGAGCGCTTAACGCTATCGGTCGACTGCGGTGGACTCTTTCTAAAGAGTTGCGTACTCGATGAGTCGGGCACGATGCACTCTAAGCCAAGTCGAATCGAAACCCCTTATCCGCTTTCACCAGATCGCTTTATCGAAACCATTAAGGGAATTGCCGACTCACTTCCAACGGCCTACCGCGCAACAGTAGGTATGCCCGGAATGATCCGCCATGGCGTTGTTATCTCTACTCCGCATTACATGACTAAATCTGGTCCGCGTACAAGGATCGATCCTGAACTCCAGGAACAGTGGAGCGGATTTGATATGCAGAACGCGCTAAGCAAAAAGTTAGAGATGCCGACCCGCGTTTTAAATGATGCTGAAGTTCATGGCGCCGGAATTATTTCGGGCTCTGGGTATGAAGTCGTGATCACGCTCGGAACTGGCCTTGGCTTTGCAATCTTTTACGGTGGATCACTCTCACCACATATTGAGTTTTCACATGCGCCAGTTCGTCGCGCAACGACCTATGACACTTGGATCGGCGAACACGAACGTCGTCGCCTCGGAAATGCTTTCTGGTCACGTCGTATTCGAGCAATGGTCGATGAACTTCGCCCAGTATTTATGTGGGATCGCCTTTATATCGGCGGCGGAAACGCGCGCTGTATTCGCCAAGCAGATCTAGATCGTATGGGCGATGAAGTAGTTATCGTTCCAAATGCAGCAGGAGTAGCCGGCGGTGTTCGCGCCTGGACTCTTGAACAATATAAGTAGCTAACTTCTTAACTTAAGTATTCCAGCAGCAATTCCAGCGAATTCTGCGGCACCTGTCGCGCCAGCCTCAGTGGCGTCAGAGACTTTATAACTTCCAAATTGTTTCTTCTTCGCGCTTGCGATCATTGGATTTTTAACCCAACCACCAGCGATAACTACATCTGTTGCTTGGCCGGTGAATTTTTCAATTAAAGAGACCATATTTGCTGACTCTTCAACGAGATGTTCAGCAGTTGCTCGAAAGAGCGCGGCAGGTGAGACGGCATCATCAAGGTTTGTGACAGATAGACCGTGATAGTCATTGTTAACTCGCAGCGCGCTAGCTTTCGGATCTATCTTTAACGCTGCTTCACCAAGTGAAATCTTCTCATCTCGAGTTGAAACTCCAACGAGTGAACAAACTCTTTCTAGCGTTAGGCCAGTTGGAAGCGCGCCGAGCAAGGTGAAGTGATCTGCAATTATCGAAGCGCTTAATCCAACGTTGGCTGCCGCTAATTCAGCGATGGCATCTCGAGACAACGGCTTCTTAAATGTGCGTAGTAAAGCCTCAGCGGTTCCCATCGAATCAAAGAGCGATCCTTCATTTATCGCACCGCAGTAATACGCAGCAGTGAAATGATCATGTCCAGCAATAGTAATAACTGCACCGCGCAAAACTTCTGGGGCATCGTTATTAACAACTCCTATTGGTTCTCCGGCAACAACTAAACGAGCTAGAAAATCTTCTCCGCCGCCAACCAACGCCATCGCTTCACGCCAAGGCGCACGTGCTTCGACATCATAGAAACCAGTTCTACTAACTAAGGAAAGCTCATTTACCAACTCTGCGCCAAGGCAGTACGCCACCCATTCCGGCGCAGAGAGAAAGTGTTTGGCTTTGCGCGTTTCGTGATATTCCTGATTCAGCCAGAGGGTTTTTGAAATAGATGCAATTTCATTTAATAGCGCACCAGCGCGCGCTCTAAATTCGTAATCGCCAAGTTCTTTAACAATTGGTTCAGTTAAGCCGCGCGGATCGTGCCACGCTAAACCAGGTGCAAGTGGCTTTCCTGCGCCATCGATTAAAACTCCGGTTTCGCTAAAGCCGGTGAAACCAATCGCAGCAACTTTTCCACCAGCAAGTTCTGCAGCCTTCGCTGCGACTGCCGTGACCGTCTTCGCCAAGAGCAACATATCTATATCGCTAGTGTTTTTCTCATGGCGCCAAGGAGTTGGTTCGGAAAACTCGGCGATTACCTTTAAATCAATATCTGTCGCAACTGCTTTTATTCGAGAGGTGCCGATATCTACACCGATCAAAATTTGTTGAGACATTTTTAATCGTGACGCTTACGGCGCAACTCGCGCCAGTTCTGCAAGTGGTGGGCGACAGACAATTGCATTTGCGCCGCTAAATGTGAACGCGCCAGCGCTATGGGGAATCACAACGGCATCGCCTTTAGTGATCGCCATTTCTGGTGCGCTAGCGAATGAAATTGATCCCGATCCATCTAGAACGAGTGCGACGGCAAATCCAGCAGGGAAATCGCCAGAACCAGGCGCTAAATGAGCGCGGAAGTAGCCATCTGATTTCAAAGGCAGAACCGAACGAAGCGCCCCGCCTGAAAAGACGTTATGAGTAATTAGTGAATCAAATTCAGAATCAGATAGCGGATCAAGCATCAGCGCATCAGTAACAGTTTCAAAACCTAAACCGAGATGACCATCTTTGATTCCATCTACTGCAAAGCCTTCCCATTCAAGGAGCGCTGACAAATCAGTTGGCTCTTGTAGTTCTAAAACAAATATTCCGGCATCAATTGCATGAGCCACACCTGCTGGCACCAATACCGCATCGCCAACTTGAACTTCAGTGCGACGAAGTGAGGCAAGTAGCGCCGCTGAATCCTGTGCACGAACTAACTTCAAAAGGTCTTCTTTATTCTGTTTTTGAGCGAATCCGAGTCCAACTCCAGAACCGGTTGGCGCTTCCAAGATAATCCACGCCTCAGTTTTACCGTGATCTAAACCGAGATGAGTTTTCGCAAAGGCCTTATTTGGATGGTAATGAACGGGAAGGCGCTGATCTGGATCTAGTAATTTAATTAAAATTTCTGTACTTAAGCCAAAGTTCTTTACGTGATCTGCGCCCAACCAACCATCAGAATCGTTCTTGATTGCATCGCGTAGCAAAGTGCCATCACTCAAACGTGAAAGACCTTGCTCTGCTTCACCAAAGCGAGTTGTGATCGAACCGATCCATTCCTCGGGACGCATTGGTCCACCGGGGCCATGACGTAAGGCGCCGATTCGATTGCCACCGCGATAAAAGTGATCAAATTGATTAGAAGGTAGCTTGGAAGGGGTGGTTGAACTCTGTGACATGGTTCTAGACTACTTGCAGAGTTAATGAAATTACCAGCGAAAATGGAGCCACTTAATGTCTGATGTATCAATTCGCCTAAAGCGCTTATTTAACAATGGCCGCTGCTTCGATATCGCAGTTGACCATGGCTTCTTTGGTGAAGGAACATTCCTTGCAGGCATTGAAGATATGGGCGCTGCAGTAAATACCTTGATCGATGCCGCACCTGATGCAATTCAATTGACCCTAGGGCAAGCCAAGCATCTACAAAACAATCCGAAGCCAAATAAACCTGCTCTTGTTTTGCGTACTGATGTCGCAAACGTTTACGGAAAGGTAATTCCGGATCATCTCTTCAGTATTCTGCTTGAGGATGCGGTTCTGCAGGCAGTACGTCTTGATGCCGCGATCGTAGTTGTGAACTTACTTGATCTGCCTGGCCGCCCCGAACTTCGCGATTCTTGTATTCGCAACATCATGACTCTTAAGGCGCAGTGCGAGCACTACGGAATGCCGCTAATGGTTGAGCCACTCGTTATGAAGGATGCAACAACTGGCGGATATACATCAGATGGTGAGCTTGAAAAAGTTGTCCCACTCGTACGCCAAGCAATTGAATTAGGTGCAGATGTAATTAAGGCAGATCCAACAGATATCGCAGCGGATTATCACCACGTTATTCAAACCGCTGGATCAGTACCAGTTCTAGTTCGTGGTGGTGGACGAGTTTCTGATGAGGAACTCCTAAATCGCACTGCAGAAGTTCTAAAGCAGGGTGCGGCCGGAATTGTTTATGGCCGAAATATCATCGCCCATCCAAAACCAGCGAAGATGACCCAAGCGTTGATGGCGATGCTGCATAAAGGCACTTCCGCACAAGATGCGCTAAAGATTGTCTCTGCTTGATATGTCTGCACAGAAGACGGTAAAAGTCGGAATTATCGGCGGCGGCTTAATGGGCCGTGAACTACTTGCTCTAGTTGGGCGTTGGGATGCGCTCTTAGATCACCCAGTTCGCCCGGTAATTACCGCAATCGCAGATACATCTGATGCGGTGCGCGAATTCTTTACCAACGCCGGAGTTCCTGAGTCATACAGTGATTACAAAGAGTTGTTGGCTACCCCTAACGTTGATGTGGTTTACATCGCTGTTCCGCATAACCTGCATGAAGAAATCTATATCGCCGCGATAAACGCCGGCAAAGATTTTCTAGGTGAAAAGCCATTTGGAATTGATTTGGCTGCGGCCGAGAAGATTGAGGCAGCGCTAGTTGGTAAGAAGAACTTCGTACGCGTTTCCAGCGAACTGCCATTCTTTCCCGGCGCACAAGCTGCTATCCGCGAAGCGCGCAGCGGCAATCTAGGAGAAATAGTAGAAGTTCGTTCTGGGTTACTGCATTCATCAGATATCGATCGCAAGAAGAAAATTAACTGGAAACGCCAACGTAAATTCTGCGGAGATATCGGCGTACTTGGTGATCTTGGAATGCACGCGGCGCATATTCCACTTCGCTTGGGATATAAACCAACTAAGGTCTTTGCAATTCTCGATGACATCGTCACCCACCGCGACAACGCAGCAGGTGAAAGCGTTGCCTGCGATACTTTTGATAACGCTGTGTTAGCGATGCGCGCTGCCAACTCTGGCAACGATCGTGAATTTCCAATGTTCTGGGAGATGAAGCGAATCGCTCCAGGTGAAAGCAATACCTTCTTCTTTAGCGCAATTGGAATGACCGGGGGAGTTCGTTTTAGTACAAAGAACCCAGCGGTTTATCACACCTTCGCTCTGCGCAACGGAGAACAAGTCTGGTCTGAGATCCAACCGGGTCATGTTTCAAATTGGCCAGTGATCACTGGACATATCTTCGAATTCGGCTTTCCCGATGCGCTCTTGCAGATGTGGGCTGCCTACTTTGCAGAACGTGAAGGAAAACTTGGTGACAAATTTGCTTGCGCATCAGTTTCTGAAGTTGTTGATTCGCATCGCACATTCGCAGCAGCGATGAAATCACATGAAACTCGCTCGGAAGTTGCGTTGTAAAGATGCAAGACTTTTCCAAAACCAAGATCGCTGTAATCGGTAGCACCATGATGGATTTAACTGTCTATGCCGATATTCTTCCCGCTGCCGGTGAAACCCGCTTTGGTGAAAGTTTTACAACTGGATTCGGTGGAAAAGGCGCAAACCAAGCGGTGATGGCGGCTCGCACTGGCGCTAAAGTCACAATGATCACCGGAATCGGAAACGATGGTTTTGGTAGCGAGAGCTTGGCTAACTTTAAGAGCTGTGGAATGGATACAACTTCAGTTCTGCAATTGCCAACACACACTGGCGTGGCACATATCTGGGTGGATGGCCAAGGCCAGAATCGAATTTCAATTGTCCCCGGCGCAAATTTTGCTTTGACGCCACAGAATGCAATTGATGAAGTTTCAAAGCTCAAAGAAGTCAGCGTCTTAATCGCGCAATGTGAAATTCCGCAAGAAGTAACTCTGGCTGCTTTTCGTACCGCTCAGGAACTTGGGATCACAACAATCCTTAATCCTGCGCCTTATCAACCACTTACAGATGACCTGCTCGAGTTAACAGATTGGTTAATACCTAACGAGATTGAATTTGCCGAACTCGATAAGACCCATCGCACACCGGATTCGGATGCAGTTATTACATCGCTTCGTAAAACTGGCCGTACGATCGTAACTTTAGGAAGCGATGGGGCAGCGCTAGTAACTGCAGACGGCTCTGTTAAGCGATTCGCGGCTAAGAAAGTAACGGCGACGGATACAACTGGTGCAGGCGATTGCTTTATTGGCGCATTTGCCGCTGCGTTAGCATCGGGTGCAAGCGAAGAATCAGCAGTTCAATTTGGAATCGATTGTGCAACCAAGAGCGTTACCCGAAAGGGAGCGCAATCTTCTTATCCAAAAATTGAAGAGATAGATTTCAGCCTGATCGCAAAATAACGCTGCTGTACGGAACAGCATCGCCGGTATGAATAATTCCTAGCGCTTGGCCAACTTTAACTTTAAATTCTTCATGAGGAATTACCGTAGTTGCTAATCCGCGATGATGAGTTTTGTACTCAGCAACTGTTGCGGCATCAACCTTCGCCTCAAACTCTGCCGCCAAATACATTCCAGTTAAATCTAGGTGCGGCAAAATCGCGTCGAGTACCTGTGAAACCGTTGGATTTCCCATGACTAGAGCGAGGTCGATGGTTTCAACGTTTGGATAAGTCGGAAATGGGCCATCAACAATCGCAATGGTGTTTACATGGCGAAATCTGGCTAGAAGTGAGGCGAGATCTCCGTTGATGATTCCGTTTTTTATCATGAAATTATGATTCCCTAGTATTGCGTTAAGTTCAAGCGCTAAACTTGAAAAGTGCCCGAACAATTAGCGAACCAACAGGCGGCTTTAGCAAGGATTCAAGCCTTTCTCTCTGACTCCACTGAGCGCGTGCTTATCGGAATAATTGGCAAACCTGGCGCCGGAAAATCCACGCTCTCAAAGTTCTTAATGAGCAAACTTCCCAAAGAGTTTGTAACTGTTGTCCCGATGGATGGTTATCACTTAAGTAATAAGGTTTTAAAGGATCTAAAGCGCGCTGATCGAAAAGGCGCTCCAGATACCTTTGATGTTGCAGGTTTTGCATCCCTTGTAAAGCGAATTAGATCTGAGCAGACACAGGCTATTTACTATCCGATATTTGATCGCGCAATTGAAGAATCAATCGCGGCTCAGGGCGTAGTTACATCAGATACCAAGGTTGTAATTATTGAAGGCAATTACTTATTGCACGATGCTGGCGGCTGGGAAGCGGTAAAAGATTTATTGGATGAGAGTTGGATGGTTGATGTAGATGACGATAAGAGAATTGCTCGCCTAATCTCGCGCCATATCGCTTACGGAAAAGAACCAGAAGCTGCCAAAGCGTGGGCAAAAGGAACTGATGAAGCAAATGCTCAATTAATCGAACGCGGGCGTACGCGAGCAGATTTCGTAGTTCAGATCGATTAGCTAAAAAGTAATTAGCTACGAAGCGCTGCGGCAAGTGAACGGAAATCTTCGACCAAGATGTCGATCTCTTTCTGTCCGTGAGCCAAACTGATCAACCATTGTTCATCAAGTCCCGGAGGCGTGATGATTCCGCGGTTAAGTGACCAGAGCCAAGAGAGTTCGGCTACGCCAAAATCTGTTGCTTTGTAATCGCGGTAGTTGCGCACTGGAGTTGTCGACCAAGTAATACAGCCCTTAACACCGAATCCAACAGTGTGTGCAGGTAGTTGATACTCCTCAATAATTTCTGAGATGCGCTCAAGTGCTTGTTGATTAAGCGCTTCAGCAGCAGCCAAAGTTTCGGCGGTACAAATTTTATCGACAGCGCGAATTCCGGCCATGGCAAGCGGGTTGCCGTTAAATGTTCCGAAGTGAGCCATCTTTCCATTTACAACGAAATCCATATATTTCTGCTTGCCGCCAAATGCAGCCAGTGTTAAACCGCCGCCAATTGATTTTGCAAGAGTAATCAAATCTGGCTTAACGCCAAGACGCTGTGCTGCGCCTTGATGGCCAGCAGTTAATCCAGTCTTGACCTCATCAAAGATCAAAACAATTCCGTATTGATCACAGAGTTCGCGAACACGTTCTAGGTAACCGACATCTGGAAGAACAATTCCGATATTTTCAAGAACTGGTTCAACGATAAAGCAAGCAATAGTAGATGCGTGCTTAGCAAAAATCTGTTCCAAAGATTCAGGATTGTTATAAGGAACAACGTGAACATTTCCAGCAACTAAATTCTCATCAACAACTGGAGTTGGGAAATCAGAATCACCAGCAGCATCGAGTTTTGGTTTTGCTGAAACAACAAATGGATCGTAACTTCCGTGATAACCACCCTCAACTTTTACGATATCGCGCTTACCTGTTGCGGAGCGTGCCACGCGAACGGCATACATAGTTGATTCGGTGCCAGAGTTAGTAAAGCGAACCTGATCAATACCGAAGCGACGGCAGATCCGTTCAGCAGCATCAGTTGAGATAGGTGAAGGGGTAACGAAGAGCATCCCGGTATCGAGCGATGCCTTAACTTCTTCAACGACGACTGGGTTTAAGTGGCCAGCGAGCATTGCTCCGAAGCCCATTGAGAGATCGAGCAGCTGACGGCCATCAACATCGGTCATCCATGCGCCTTGCGCAGAGACAATTGAAATTGGATATGGATCCCAGTGTTGGAAACTTGAGGTAACGCCCAAAGGAAGGGATTTCATGGAGCGTGCGCTCTCAGCGAGCGATCCCTTAGTGTTCTTAGTAAATAACTCCCACTCTGAGGCCAGTAAAGAGGCTACTTTTTCAGGCGAGACAGGCGTTGATGTTGCTGGTACTAATCTAAAACTTTCCGCATGATGCGATTGTGTAATCATTTTAAAGCTGTACGGCAAAGGTTTCTGATTTAGAAACTCGTTTGAGAAGTACTCTCCCGATCCTTTCATTCTTTCGAATGTGGGTTAAGTATCTCCGAAGTTAAAAAAAGTTGCAACCCCTAGGCCGTTTTATGCGAGAAGTTCGGGCGTTTCTCATAAACTTTAGGGCGTTATGGAAAAACCAACAATAATTCTTGCAACAAGCAATGGCGTAGGAATGGGCCATTTAGCTCGTGCATCTGCAATTGCATACTCTTTAAAAGAGATTGCGAATCCAATTATTGTTTCTATGGCCGGTGGAATCGCAGAAGTTCCAGACTTTATGGGAATACGTTGCGAATACATCCCTGGTAAAGATCGAATGTGGATGACGCGAGATAACTGGGATATTTATTTGCGCGATCGTTTACTAGCGTTAGTTGATGAAACTGGTGCACGAGTTCTATCTTTTGATGGAGTTGTTCCGTACCCAGGTGTCATTGCTGCAAAATTTAGCCATCCAAAACTTTCCTTAGTTTGGGTACGTCGCGGACTATGGCAGAAGAAACCACAGAGATTTGTATTAGGTTTGCAATCAAAGATGATGGATCACATCGTTGAACCAGGAGATATTGCGCGCGCATATGATTTTGGGCCAACTGCAACTCGCAAAGATGCAACGTTAACTTCGCCGGTTTCACTCTTTGATAAGAGCACCGCATTTAGCCGCGATGAGGCTCGCCAGATTCTGGGGCTAGATTTAAACCGCCCAGCGGTCTTAGTGCAGCTCGGAACTGGCGATAGCGATGTCAACGAGAAGATGACCGCAGCGCTTTCAGGGCTCTTAGGTTGGAAAGATCTGCAAGTAATCCTTACCAAGCAACCCCTAGATAAAGATGGAATATCTCTGGCTCCAGAAGGGCTAGATATCCGAGTGGTTCGCTACTTCCCGCTAGCCAAAGTTCTACACGCATTTGATGCCAGCGTTTGCGCGACTGGTTATAACGGTGTCCATGAACTCTTGCCGGCGTTGGTGCCTACGGTCTTTGTCTCAAATATTCGTGGAACTGATGATCAAGATGCTCGCGCCAAGTGGTGCCATGATTTTGGCTTTGCACTCCGTGCAGACCAAGCAGATTTAACAGATATTTCTGCAAAGGTGCGCCAACTTCAGAACCCACAAGTCAGAGCGGCGTTGAGCGCAAAATGTGCAGAACTTCCGGAAACGACTGGGGGCGCAGAGATTGCAAGGATTCTTTACGAGTTAGCAACTGCGAAAGAACCGGTACGTCCATCTCGAGCCACCTTTATCCGTTTAAATATTCAAGAACACCTAAACCGTGGCTTGCGCCATGTTGCATATCTTGGTTTGCGCAGACTCGCACTTGTTTATCGCAAACTGCGCCCGCATGCTAGCGTTGAAACAACACGCGAAGAAGCTCCAATTTGGGGAGATGAGAACACAGCAAAAAGCCTTCACCCGCTAATAAAAGGTAATAGACGTTTTGAACATTTAATAACTGGTGCATCTGAAAGTTATAAAATGCGACGTAGAGAAATTGCAGATGCTGCTTACGGAGAACTAACTGAGGGAATAAGAAAAAAATGAGAATCAGAACTTGGTTTAAGAAAACAGTAATCGGTCGCTTAGTTTGGCGATTAATTATTGGTGTGATTGGTGGCGCTATAACTGTTGCTGGCGCAATTGCTTTAGTTGGTCCAGGACCCGGAATCCTTATTGTTTTAGCCGGGCTTGGAATATTGGCGACAGAATTTGCTTGGGCGGCGCGAGTAATGGTTCACACAAGAACTTACGCCCAGAAAGCTGCAGATAAAGCCGGAATACCAAAGTGGGCTCAATTAGCCCTGATCGCCGTAGGTGCTGTTATTTCAATAATTGTGATTATCTATCTTGTCTCAACGGGAAGAATTTAATTACTAATTAAAATTGAGATCGGATCTCCCAGAGATCTTTAAAGACTGGATTAAATAAAGTACTTGCTAAGTATTTAACGCCATCTGAACCGCCCGTGCCAGCTTTATGGCCAATGGTTCGCTCCACCATTTTCACGTGGCGGTAGCGCCATTCTTGCAAGCCCTCATCGATATCAAGTAAACGTTCGCAGACCATCGCAGATTCTGGATCGTTGCGATGAACATCAAGAAGAGTTTCAAGGACGCGTGGATCGGATTGGTAATGAGTGCTTTTATCGCGCTCCAGTACATCGCCAGGAATCTTATGTCCGCGCCTTGCAAGGTAGGCGAGAGTTGAATCCCAGATGGAATTACGTGAAGTTATTTCGCGGATTTCTTCCTGAACATCTATAGGAAGGTGCGAAGCCATCTTAGAATCTCTGCGACCTAAGAGCGCTTCAACTTTTCTAAATTGCGCAGATTGAAAACCACTTGATGATGAAAGATAACCGCGGAATGCGTTGAACTGTAGGGGAGTCATAGTTTCTAAAATATCTACCTGTGTTACACAGACTTTTAAGATCGTGCGAATACGCCCCAGAATTGCGAGTGAGCGGTGGGTATCTCCGGCTTCTAGAGATTTTGCAGCCGCCTCAAATTCATGAATTAACTGTTTAAACCAGAGTTCGTAACTTTGATGGATGATGATGAATAACATCTCATCGTGCTCTGGACCTTCTGAATCTGTACTTTTAGATAGTGGCTTTTGTAACTTTAAAAGTTCGTCAACTGCAAGGTATGAGGTGTAGGTAAGTGCAGAATCGAAATCTTGATCGCTCATGTCACACGCGAATCTGTTTTTTCAATCTTTTCGTATTGCCGTGATGAAACTAGATCTCTAATGCGCGCAAAACCATCCCAAACTTCAACATAGGAAGTTGGCAGTGGCGCTATCGCTAGACGTATTGAATCTGGAGTGCGGTAGTCAGGGATTACATCTGCGAACTCGCGTAGCGCAACACAAATACGCGCAGCATCTGGATGGCCAAGTGAAATGTGCCCACCACGTTCTTGGGGATTTCGTGAAGTAAGTAAAGTGAATCCAAGTTCTGCCAGCCACGCATCGTAAAGCTGAATCATCATCTCGGTTCCGATCGCTGCTTTTTCAGAGATAGCGCCGATACCTGCTTCTTCGATCATCGTAAACGCGCTCTTTATACAGCGAAGCCCAATTAGTGAAGGGCTAGCAATTTGGAAACCACGAATCCCTTCCGCCTTTTCAAATACTGGACCCATTGCAAATTGATCACCTTGAGAGAACCAACCTTGAATTGGAACCTGAAGTTCGGCCTGTACCTTCTTATTTACATATAACCAAGCGGGGGAACCGGGTCCTGAATTTCCATATTTATACGTACAACCGACCGCGATATCAACACCATTCTTATCAAAGTCCATCTCAATCGCACCAACTGCATGACTGGCATCCCAGAGCATCAGCGCACCATGTTTGCGGACTAAGTCAGTTAAGGGTTTGATGTCATTGCGCGCACCTGAGCGATACTGAATAACTTCGAGGGTAACTAGTGCTACATCGTCACTTAAGTAAGGTTCCAAGATTTCAGGAGTTATTCGCTCATACTCTGCTTTGCCTGGCGTTTCGTTATCAATAATTATTAATTTAAGCCCTAACTGTTTTGCAATTCCTTCAAGTATGTAGCGATCTGTCGGAAAATTTGCAGCATCGGTAATTATTGTTTTGCGTCCTGGGCGGGCGTTAATTGCAGCCAGTGCTAACTGATAGAAATTTACGGACGTTGTGTCGCAAGCCAAGACTTGTCCGGCCGCAGCTCCAAGAGTCGAACGACCAATTAGATCGCCAGTTGGTTGCGACTCATCAACCCAGTGTCCCCAACCGGTAACTACTTCGGGACCCCATTCATCTCGCATAAAGGAGTTGACTGCCTCGATCGTTGAAAGAGGCAAACGACCTAGCGAATTGCCATCCAGATAACAGATATTTGGATCGCTGATCACAAATTGCGAACGGAAGCGCGCTAATGGATCGCGTTCATCAAGATCAATGGCAAATTGTCGGTCAGTGGCTTTCATAGTTGAAAGGTACGCTCTCCCATCGTGGCGCGCAATCTTGTCAATATCGAAGAGGTCTCAAAGGCCTTTGATATTAGAGCGCTGCTTGAAAGAGTTTCACTTGGCGTTTCTGAAGGCGATCGCATCGGAATCGTTGGCCGTAACGGTTCTGGAAAAAGCACGCTAATGAAGATTATTGCTGCTGTTGAACAACCAGATCAAGGTCGCGTAACTAAAGCAAATAGTGTGAGGATCGGGCTGCTTTCCCAAGTTGATAAAGCAGATCCCAATTCAACAGTGGGTGATGTTGTAATTGGCGATAGAGCAAAACATGAATGGGCAAGTGATTCTGGAATCCGAGAAGTTTTTACCGGGCTATTCGGTGGCTTTGATGACCACTTATTTGAAAGAAAATTTGCCACACTCTCTGGCGGTGAAAAACGCCGTGTTGGATTAGCCAAACTTCTGATCGATGACCTTGATCTAATTCTATTGGACGAGCCGACAAACCATTTAGATGTGGAAGGCGTTGCTTGGTTGGCAGAGCATTTAAACCAAAGAAAGAATTTAGCGGTCCTAGTTATTACTCACGATCGTTGGTTTCTTGATGCGGTCACTGATAGAACGTGGGAAGTTGTTGGCGGCAAAGTAGAAGAGTATGACGGTGGCTATTCTGCATTCGTCTTGGCTAAGGCTGAACGTTCGCGACAAGCAAGTGCGATGGATGCGCGTCGAAATAACTTGATTCGTAAAGAGCTGGCGTGGCTGCGCCGCGGTGCTCCTGCACGAACAACAAAACCGAAATTTAGAGTAGATGCCGCAAATGTATTGATTGCTGAAGAACCTGCGCCGCGCGATCAAGGTGAGCTCTTGAAATTTGCACGTAACCGATTAGGTAACACTGTTTATGAAGCTCACCATGCGCAAATTCGCGCCGGTGAGAAAGAGTTGATCGACGATCTCTACTGGAACGTTGGTCCTGGCGACCGCATCGGAATTGTCGGCGTAAACGGTGCTGGAAAAACCACCTTAATGCGCACACTGGCGGGGGAAATTCCACCATATGCTGGAAAACTCGTAACCGGTGTCACTGTTAAAGCGGCATTCCTTACGCAGCACCTTGATGAGTTAAATCCAACTTGGCGAGTTTTAGAGGCGGTTGAAAAGGTCGCTTCGCATATCGAACTTGGAAATGGTAAGTCACTTTCTGCATCGCAACTCTGTGAACGTCTTGGCTTTGATAAAGACTCGCAGTGGACACCTTTAGGCGATCTATCTGGGGGAGAGAAACGTCGCTTACAACTAACGCGCTTATTAATGGATTCACCCAATGTTTTATTACTCGATGAACCAACAAATGATTTTGATATTGAGACGCTAACTGAACTTGAAGATCTTTTGGATAGCTACGGTGGAACACTAATAGTCATCTCACACGATCGATATTTCTTGGAACGCGTCTGTGACCGTTTCGTTGGGCTGCTAGGAGATAAAGAATTACGCGATCTGCCACGTGGTGTTGATCAATACTTGGAACAACGAGCGCAGTCTCTGCAAAAACCAGCTGAAGCAGTAAAAGGAAAATCTCAATCTTCTGCGGCGGAGCAGCGACAATTGAAAAAAGATTTGGTTCGCGTCGAAAGACAGATTCAGAAGGCTAAGGAAAAGATCGTAGAGCTTGAAAGCGCGCAAGAGAAAGCCGCATTCGACCCGACAGAGTTGATTCGGATCAGCGCAGAACTAGAAACACAACGCGCAGAAATCAACTCTCGCGAAGAAGAATGGTTAGAAATTACCCTTCAACTTGGCCTTTGAGTTAAAATAAAGTTATGAGTCGTATATCCCATGCCGTTGAAGCCATTCTCTTTCGCAGCCGTTTCTTACTGGCGCCTCTCTACTTAGGTTTAGTCGGGGCGCTCGGACTACTTGCCTACCGCTTCGTAATTGAATTTTGGCATTTGGCGGAGAAGACAGCTTCAATGAACGCCAGCGAATTCACCTTGGCGCTTCTTGCACTTCTCGATTTAACGCTACTAGCTAACTTAATTTTGATGGTTATCTTCGCCGGTTATGAAAACTTCGTCTCTAGAATTGATATTGCAACTGAATCGAAGGATCGTCCACATTGGATGGGAACCATTGATTTCAGCGGGCTAAAGATCAAGTTAATTGGATCGCTAGTTGCTATCTCGGTAATCGAACTTCTCAAAGATTTCATCGAACTAGCTGGTGAAGCTGAAGTCGGTGAGGGCACCATCTGGCGAATCGCAATCCACCTGACATTTGTTATTTCTGGCGTACTCTTCGCTTTGATGGATTGGATCGCAGATAAGCGTGAATTTGTCGGCACTCATAAGTAGTGAATAAAAGTAATCCCCGCCTAAATTTTTTAGCGGCTATCTCCGGTGTAATGATCGCGCTGCAAGCGCGCGCAAATGGCGAACTTTCACATCGCATGGGAAACCCAATTGAAGCAGCGCTAGTTTCATTTGGCTCTGGATTAATTGTGATTTCGTTAATCGCCGCCTTCAATCCTGCAATCAAGCAAGGTATCCGCAATCTAAAGAGCGCTGTAACAAAGAAAGAGATTCCAGTCTGGACTCTCTTTGCAGGAATGCTCGGCGGCAGTTTTGTCGCTTTTCAAACTCAGGTAGTTCCAATAGTTGGCGTTGCAATCTATTCAGTGGCATCTATTGCAGGACAGACTGCATCGTCGCTATTTGTTGACCGGATCGGGTTAACTGGCGGTGGCAAGAAAGCGATCACCAAGCGTCGAGTTTTGGCAGCGTTTGTAACTGTATTTGCCGTCTTGGTTTCGGTAATTGATCGAATTGATGCGCGAAATCTCTCGCTATTTGCGGTCTTTTTCGGTGTTTTTGCAGGAGCGATTGTTGGCGTTCAAAGAGCGTTAAATGGTCAGATTAACGAGAGCACCCAACAAAGTTTCACAACTTCTTTGCTCAACTTCATCATGGGTACAACATTTCTACTTGTATTCCTAATCGTTGCGGCGCTAGTGACTCAAGTTGAAATAGTCGCACTTCCATCTGGTCCTTGGTGGATGTACACCGGCGGAACTATCGGAGTTATCTACATCGCATTTACATCAACAATTGTTCAACACTTAGGCGTTCTGACATTTACTTTAATTAGCGTGGGTGGGCAGCTCGTTGGTTCTTTACTTATTGACCTTTACTCACCAACTCAAGGTGTGCAGATTAGCGCTTACTTAGTAACTGGAATTCTTATGACTTATCTGGGCGTGGTTGTCGGTGGCGTCGGTAATTCACAAAAGCGGAGATTGCTGAAGCGCCAATAAAGAAAGCGGCGATTGCGTAGGAGAAACTCTTAACCCAAGGAATGGATGCCGCGTAGTACCCGGCGAGAGTTATTCCCACGCCCCATAAAAGTGCGCCAAGAACGTTTGCCGATAAGAAACGGTAGTAATTCATCTTCGCTGCACCGGCGATTGGTGGAACGAAAGTGCGAATCCATGGGAAGAATCGAGCGGCGACAACAGCCCACCAGCCAGTTCTTTCATAGAAATCTTCGGCGTTTTTAATCATTTTCTGTACGCGCAGAGATTCGCGCTTATCTAGATAAGGACGACCTACAACTCGGCCAATCACGAACCCAACTTGATCTCCGAAGAATGCGGCGAGAAAAATCGCAGATACCAAAATTACGATATTTATATTTCCATGGATAGCCGCCACAAGTCCGGCGCTAAAGAGAATCGAATCACCAGGTAAGAAGAATCCAAAGAGCAAGCCAGTTTCAATAAAGACAATTCCGGCTACTACTACATAGAAGATAAATGGTGCGAGGGTAGAGAGTTGTGAATCAAAAGAGGCTGCAATCTCCATTTAAACGCTCTTTTTTACCGCTGCCGCCACCTTTGCGACGACCTGAGAATCGAAGACGCTAGGAACGATGAATGAAGCATTTAACTGAGAATCGGAGACACAAGATGCGATCGCTTCGGCTGCTGCAATTAGTAATTCATCTGTGATCTTGTGAGCCTGTGCATCTAAAAGCCCACGGAAAATTCCAGGGAAGGCAAGAACATTATTTATTTGATTTGGTTGATCGCTTCGCCCTGTTGCAACAACAGTTGCATACTTGCGGGCGATAACGGGATCAATTTCTGGATCTGGGTTGGCAAGTGCAAAGACAATAGAACCCTTAGCCATTCGAGCGACATCTTCTTCAGTCAATACATTTGGAGCGCTAACGCCAATAAAGACATCAGCGCCCTTCATGGCATCTGAAATTTTGCCTGAGAATCCAGGAGTAACGCAACCATCTTTATCGAATGCAATTATCTTTGAGGCGCCACTCTTGGTTAACAGCCGCGCAATTGCAGTTCCGGCAGCGCCAGCACCGCTCATCACGATAGTGATCTCATTCATCTTCTTATTGACCAGCTTTAGTGAATTAGTGAGAGCAGCAAGTACGACAATCGCTGTGCCATGCTGATCATCATGAAAAACTGGAATATCTAACAATTCGCGCAAACGTTCCTCGATTTCAAAACAACGCGGCGCGGAGATATCTTCCAAGTTGATTCCACCGTAGACCGGCGCAATCAATTGAACCGTGCGGACAATTTCATCAACATCTTGGGTATCAAGACAGACTGGCCACGCATCAACATCTGCAAAGCGCTTAAAGAGCGCAGCCTTACCTTCCATAACTGGCAAGGCAGCTGCTGGTCCAATATTTCCAAGCCCGAGAACTGCAGAACCATCAGTGACAACAGCGACGGTATTTCGCTTCATGGTTAGGCGACGCACGTCTGCTGGATCATCAACGATCGCCTGACAGATACGTGCGACACCAGGTGTGTAAGCGCGCGAAAGGTCATCGCGAGTCTTTAGTGGGACCTTTGATTGAACCTCGAGCTTTCCACCGAGGTGGAGCAGAAATGTTCGATCGCTAACCTTGCGAACCGTTAGTCCCTTATGTGCCGTGAGAGCCAAATTAATTTCTTGTGCATGATCAGCATCAATGGTGTCGCAAGTTACGTCAATGACAACTCTTTCAAGAAGTGACTCAACAACGTCAAGTGCGGTAATAGTTGCTCCTGCACCGGTAATAGTGGCAGTAATTAACGCAACAGGTTGTAAATCTGGTGAACCTTCAACACGGATTGTGATTCCGTATCCTGGGGAAGTTGAGGCCACTTAAACAACACCATAGAGACGATCGCCGGCATCGCCAAGACCGGGAACTATGTAGCCGTGTTCGTTTAGCTTTTCATCGAGAGCGCCAGTAACCAAAGTGATTGGAACACCTGATTTTGCAAAGGCATCTTCCAAAACTTTAATTCCTTCCGGCGCCGAGAGAATACAGATTGCGGTGATGTCATCAGCGCCGCGCTCGATTAGGAAGTTAATTGCAGCAACTAAGGTTCCACCGGTTGCCAACATCGGATCTAAAACAAAGCATTGCCGTCCAGCTAAATTTTCTGGAAGTCGGTTTGCATAAGTACTCGCCTTTAATGTTTTCTCATCGCGAACCATGCCTAAGAATCCAACTTCTGCAGTTGGAATCAATCGCGTCATGCCTTCAAGCATTCCAAGGCCAGCGCGCAAGATTGGAACTACAACCGGACGGGGATCAGAGAGTTTTAAGCCAGTTGTCTGCGTGACTGGAGTCTTAATGGAAACTTTTTCTGTTCTGACTTCACGAGTTGCCTCGTAGGCGAGCAAGGTCACGAGCTCTTCAACCAAGTGACGGAAAGTTGGTGAATCTGTTCTTTCATCGCGCAGGACGGTCAACTTATGAGTGATAAGCGGGTGGTCGGCGACGTGAACTTTCATAGCGCCTACCTTACAGGGGTTTTCATCTAGCCCAATGAGTGCCAATATGTCTGATGTGAGTGATGCAAATTACGAAGCAAGTTCCGACGGGGTTGTCGCGGCTAATGAGGTTGATATCGCCGTTGCTGCCTGGCACGAGGAGGGACGCTGGAACCTAGCGTTGTTACCTGACGCACATGATCTGCCGCACATTATTGATCGACTTAAATCACAACAAACAAATGGCGGCGCAATTGCTCTTCTGGCAATTGATGAAGAATTTTTTATGTTGATCCGTGTTTTAGGTTCGCATATCAGCATGTTTTTAAGCGATGTAACTTGCGCACTTGATTATGAAGTTGCTGCAGAATTTTTAGAGCTTTGTGATCTAGATTCACCAGAAGAAGATGACGAACCACTTCCTGTCGGGCATCTAGAAATATTGGCAGACCTCGGCGTTAACTCAATGGAGCTCTCCGCTCTCTGTGACGATGCTGAACTTTTCCCTGACGAACAACTAGAAGCTATAGCCAGCCGCTTAGGATTCGCAGATCAATTTGCGGAGTTATTGGAGCTATAAGAATTTCTACCCATACACCCGAATCGCTGATGCAAGAAGCGATCGCAATTGCACGTCAAGCAACCGTTACAGGAGACGTTCCCGTCGGTGCTTTAGTAATCAATAAAGATGGCGTAGTTATTGGTACTGGTTCTAATGAAAGAGAAGCAAATAACGATCCGACTGCACACGCTGAAATTGTTGCTATTCGAAACGCTGCAGCACGATTACAAAATTCACGTTTAGATGGCTGCACACTTGTTGTGACCTTGGAACCTTGTCCAATGTGTGCCGGGGCAATTGCCCAATCTAGAATTTCCCATCTGATATTTGGCGCTTGGGATGCCAAAGGTGGCGCAGTTGGCTCAGTTTGGGATGTTATTCGTGATCCACGTTCGCTTTACAAACTAGATGTAACAGCAGGAATCTGCGAAAGTGAATGTGCCGATTTACTGCGAGATTTCTTTGAAGGTCAGCGTTAAACCAGAAGTTCGTAAGACGGATTCAAGATAGTTAAAGCGCCTTCTTCTTCTCCGACCATTCCCTCGGCGCGTATCTGCGATCCAACTTCTAGGCCAGCAATTTCGCGGCGACCCAAGAACTGCAAGGTAACCCCGCCGGTCTGATCCCATACTTCTACCTGAAGAATTGGTGCGGATCCGCGCGGTGCGCTTTTAATTGCGGTTACGCGACCTTGAACATGAGCGCGATTGCGCCACTGAATTTCGCCAATTGGCGTCATATTTTCCGCGTAATGGCTGATTGGTTCGACGTTTCTTATTACATCTTCAACTGGTTTAAATTTCGCAACTGGTGTTGGCGCCACTTTTACTTCAGCTTGTGGCACAGCAGTCATTTGCGCAGCAGATGTAATGCGATCCACGTCGAACGGAACGATAGTTGCTACAACGCGCTGCAATTGAGAAATAGGTGCAGCAATTTCTTCAGCGGTTTGATCATGTAATAAACGGCCGAGGAAACCAGAATATGCACGGCGAGGAAGTAGAAGCGTTAACTCGACATCATTCTTTTCCGTCATGCGGATTGCATAGTCGAGCGCTGAATTTGCAAGTCGTCTATCAGGGCAGTCGATTAATTCGAGAGTGACATCATCTAGCGCATCTGACTTGGCCCAGGCCTCTTTAATTGCTTCTGCTCGACGATCATCGATTACGAAGTGAACAGCACTGAGATTTCTGGGTTTCAAACTACGCGCATAACGAATGGCTCCAACTGTTGCTAAATCCACGTTATCGACCAGAACTGTAACGTTGTGGCGAACGATCGTTGTAGCACGCTCTTGTTCACGTCGGACTAATAAAGCATCTTGCTCGCGAGTGTATTGGCGACGCAGGCGCAAGAATGAAACAACCATGATCGGAGCAACTACAAGAACTAGCCAGGCTCCTTGTGTAAATTTCACAACCGAGAAGATGATTACGATAATTAGCGAGACGCTACCAGCAAGGAAGTTAATAACGACTCGGACTTTCCAACCATCAGGTTTTACTCGAATGGAATGCTTTGTCATTCCAAAGCCAGCTAATGCAAAACCGGTAAAAACGCCGAGTGCATAAAAAGCAACTAGGTGCTCAACAGATCCGGCAGTAATCAGAACTAACACAATTCCGCCGCCAGCAAGAAGCAAAATTCCGTTGGAGAAAGCTAAGCGGTGACCACGCTTAGTTAGTTGGCGAGGCAGGTAGCCGTCGGTTGCGACAAAGTTACAAAGCAGAGGGAAAGCGCTATATGTGGTGTTTGCGCCAGCAAAGAGGATAAGCATCGTTGCTAGCTGAACCATGAAGAACATAACGCTTCCGAATGCTCCACTGCCAAGTGCTGCCTTGGCGATTTGGGAAATAACTGTTGGAGTTCCTGATTCATATGGCATTGCTTGAATGTGATGAGCAAAGTAAGAAACTCCAAGTACGAGAGTTCCAAGGATGCAACTCATAATTACAAGTGTTCGTTTTGCATTCACATGCTCTGGCGCCTTGAAGAGCGCAACTCCATCGGAAATTGCTTCCAAACCTGTTAGTGAAGATCCACCGTTTGCAAATGCACGAAGCAGGATAAAAATTGCCGCTGCAGTGAGTAAGCCTTGCTCTTGGCCAACTTCAATAGCGCCGGGAAGATCTGTTGCAAGAACTGGCAGCGTTCCGTTGAAGAGTCGCCAGAAACCCATTCCGAAGACAATCAACATACAGCCAACGAAGAAGTAAGTCGGAAATGCAAAAGCTTTTCCAGCTTCTTTAACGCCGCGGAGATTTCCGTAAGTAAGTAGAACGATTACCAACAAGATCATTGGAATCTTCCAAGGATCAAGTGATGGGAATGTCGAAATGATCGCTGCAACGCCTGCTGCAGATTGAATTGCAACTGTTACGACATAATCAAGAATCAAAGCAACGGCGGCTATCTGCGCTGTTACAGGTCCAAAATTATCTCGCGCGACAATGTATGCGCCACCAGTTTTTGTATAAACATCTATCACGTTGCGATATGAAAGTGTGATGATGGTAAGAATTACTAAAACAACCGCCGTCATAGGCATCAAAATTGCAAAAGCAGCCAAACCAAATGCAGGTAGTAGTGCGATGAGAATCTGCTCGCTGCCATATGCAGAAGATGAAATACAGTCAGAAGAGAGAATTCCAAGTGCATAGCGCTTTGATAACCGTTGATGTCCGAGCGAATGTCGGTTAAGCGCATTACCTAAAAGACGGCGCTTAACCTTGTAGCTGAGCGGATCTTTTACATGTGCAGTTTCTTGGAGAGCAACTGGCTCAGGCGCACCATCTGTCCACGACTTGGGCACTTTGAACTCCTTGCGGTTACCGCGGCTAGCGCGTCCAATTAACTATTTAGTATGCTCATCTTATGCGCACTCAGTTATATATAGACGGTCAATGGGTAGATGGAAATGGCACTTTAGATGTAACAGATCCCAGTGATGGCTCAGTAATTGCCAAGGTAGCCACAGCCGGAGATGCGCAGATCGAGGCCGCCCTAGCCGCCGCCCACCGCGCCGCACCTGCCTGGGCTAAGACCGCGCCCCGCGTGCGCGCCGAAATGCTCCGCAAAGCATTTGAGTTAATGATTCAAGAAGCAGATTATTTAGCTGAGTTAATTTCGAAAGAGAACGGTAAAGCGATTACCGATGCGAAAGGCGAAGTTGCCTACGCCGCAGAATTCTTCCGCTGGTTCTCTGAAGAAGCAGTACGTATCGCAGGAGATTTCCGCATGTCACCAAGTGGCGATAAGCGAATTTTAGTTACACATCAACCGGTTGGTCTCTCACTATTAATTACTCCTTGGAACTTCCCAGCCGGTATGGCTACTCGCAAAATTGGTCCAGCAATAGCTGCAGGCTGCACAATGATTTTAAAGCCAGCCGGTGAAACACCTCTTACCGCGCTCGCCATCATGGACATCCTTGATCGCGCCGGCGTTCCAAAGGGCGTCGTTAATTTAATTCTTCCAACGCCAACAGGTCCCGCGATCGCCAAGATGTTGCACGATCCACGTGTTAAGAATCTTTCATTTACTGGTTCTACTGAAGTTGGTCGCATCATTCTTAAAGAAGCTGCCGATAATGTAATTCGTTGCTCTATGGAGCTCGGTGGGAATGCCCCATTCGTTGTTATGGATGATGCAAACATCGATGAAGCCATTAAAGGTTTGATGTTAGCGAAGATGCGCAATGGTGGTGCTGCCTGCACTGCTGCAAACCGTATTTATGTACAGAGAAAAGTTGCTGCAGAATTTACTCAAAAGTTTGCCGCAGCGATGGGTGCATTTGTTATGGGACGCGGTCGAGATACTGGCGTACAACTTGGTGCAAGCGTCTCAATTAAAGAACGAAACAAGATTGCAGAACTAGTTGATAATTCAGTTAAGTCTGGAGCCAAGGTATTAACCGGCGGCAAGACCCCTGATGGTCCAGGCGCTTTCTACCCAGCAACAGTTTTAGAAGTTGATAAATCAGCCGAGATCCTCAAGCACGAAGTCTTCGGTCCAGTTGCACCAGTGGTTATCTTCGATACCGATGCTGAAGCGATTGAACTCGCAAATAGCACTGACTTCGGGCTAATTAGCTACGTCTATTCCGAAGATCTAAAGCGTGCGATCCAGATTTCGGAAGCCCTTGAATCCGGAATGGTTGCAATCAACCGCGGAATGATTTCAGATCCAGCAGCGCCATTCGGTGGAGTTAAGCAGAGCGGTCTTGGCCGCGAAGGCGGCTTCGACGGTATCCACGAATTCCTCGAGACGAAATACATCGGCGTCGAAATTTAACTTAAATTCAAAACCAATTTATTGATTTAAATCGATTAAATGGTCAGCTTCTGATTTTGCAAAAAGGTGGGGCAGTGCCTTGAGTTTTGCCGATTTGCCCCAACCTATGCGAGACCAACTTTTTTGAAGATTTGAGTTCTTATCGTCTTGAATAAAATAAGAGCAACCAAGTCGATCAAGTTTGTAAGTTATGGAAATACCATTAACTAAAATTTCTATAGATTTTTCTACTAGCAGTTTTGAAGCTTGCATTTCATAGCGAGATGCAAATTTCTCTTCTAATTCAAGAATTAATTTGAAATACTTCTGATCCCATTCGGCGTCTCCGATTGGATTTCCTGCGCTCGCTTCGGGCATAACCAAAGTTTATATCAATTTCCGCATTTTAGGAGTTTAGTTCGTTCGGACATAACCTTCAGCGTTTTACTGGTTTTTCCATCGATAATCGCGCTTGCATATGCAATTCCGTAGTATTTACTTTCTCTCCTATCTTCACACTTTGCATAAGTTTTTTGATTCTTTACGACTCTGTTGGAATAGATATATCCCATTATTGAAAGTTCCTCTCTGGCAACTCGATAATCCTTAATAAGTCCAACCTTGTAAATTTCCACGGTTAGAACTAGGTCTCGCATCGGCTTATTGCACCTAGAGCGTGCATTGACCTTTACTGCGCGTATATTGCGGGTGCGAAGTAAATTCTCAGAAATATGCGGGTCATCTATTTCGATGTTGCATCTTGTCAGCGGTGGAGTAACAACAGCCTGTGCTGAATTTGAGAATAAAAGGTTCAGTGAAAAAGATATAACGGTAAAAGTTGCTGTTAATTGAGATTTCATAAACGGACAGTCTCAAAATTCCTGAGATGGCCTCGAAAGTTATCCACAGAACGAAGAAAAGGATTTGATGAGCGGAGGATGAGGGATTTGAACCCTCGAAAGGTTGCCCTTTACACGCTTTCCAAGCGTGCGCACTCGGCCGCTATGCGAATCCTCCTGGCGGGATCGCTCCCGACTGGCTAAGGGTATAGGTGTAACAACTATCCTTACGCCAGATCCCTCACGCGGCATTACCGCGCTGAACTCCCCCAGGGTAGGAATACAGCAAGGGTAGGCGTGCTCTGATGGGTGCGTGAGGGGTCCCTTAAGTATTGTGAAGTCTGTTTAGTTTGTGATGTAGTTGAAGCCGAGATGAGAGGAGTGAATATGTCACTCGCGTTGTATCGCAAGTATCGACCATCTGTATTTGCAGATGTAATCGGACAAGAACATGTAACTGTTCCACTCTCTAACGCACTTACATCTGGAAAAACACATCACGCATATTTATTTAGCGGACCACGTGGTTGCGGAAAAACTTCTAGCGCTCGCATCATGGCGCGCTCCCTTAACTGCGAAAAAGGTCCAACACCAACTCCTTGTGGCCTTTGCCAATCTTGTAAAGATTTAGTTGCTAACGGACCGGGTTCACTCGATGTTATTGAACTCGATGCGGCCACCCACGGTTTAGTTGACGATGCGCGCGATCTGCGCGATAAAGCATTCTTTGCACCAGTACAAAGTAAGTACAAGATTTACATCATCGATGAAGCACACCAGCTTGGGCCAGGTGCGGCAAACGCACTTCTCAAAGTTGTTGAAGAACCGCCTCCTCACGTAATTTTTATCTTCGCAACAACCGAACCTGAAAAGTTGATTTCAACTATTCGTTCACGTACTCACCACTATCCATTTCGTTTAGTTCCACCCGGAATCTTGGCTGAGCACCTTGAAAAGATTTGTAAAGAAGAAGGCGTAACTGTTGCTAAGGGCGTTATTCCACTAGTTGTTCGCGCTAGCGGTGGCTCAGTTCGTGATGCTTTATCTGTACTTGGCCAACTGCTGGCAGGTGCTGGCCCAGATGGAGTTAGCTACGAAATCGCCATTCAATTACTTGGTTTCACTGACGGCGCATTACTGGATGATGCCGTTGATGCACTCGCTGCGCGCGATGGCGCAACGTTATTTAAAACCGTTGATCGTGTAATCGAATCCGGCCACGATCCACGTCGCTTTGCTGGCGATTTACTTGAACGTTTGCGCGATCTAATGATCGTTGATGCACTTGAAGCAACCAATGCAAACTCAATCTTGCGCGGACTTCCTGATGATCAACTCGAGCGAATGCGCAAACAGGCCGCCAACATCGGCGCCGCCAACTTATCTCGCTCTGCAGATATTGCATCAGAAGGTTTAACCCAAATGCGCGGTGCAACAGCACCTCGTTTAATTCTCGAACTTATCTGCGGCCGCATGCTTCTGCCCGGCGGCGATAACTCCGAAGCCGGATTGCTTTCGCGCATCGAACGCCTCGAACGAGTCGAAAACATCGCCACCCCATCCGCAAAAGTTGAAGATGCGCCAAAGAAAACCACGGCACCAGTAGTGGAAGAGACTTCAAAAGAAACTGTTGGCGGAGGCGACTCTAAAGAAGCTTTTCCCGAGGCGCCAAGCCAAGCAGTTTCTGTGAAGTCGGAAAAAGTTCCCGAGGCGCCAAGCCAATCAGTTTCTTCGGTTAAATCTTTCGACATCGCTGGTTTACGTCGCCTTTGGCCAGATGTAATCGAAAACGTTAAGAAGCGCCGTCGTCTAACGTGGTCTTTGCTCTCCGCCTCTGCGCAGATAATCGCCGTAGACGACAAACTAATCACGATCGGCATAGTCAACGCCGGCGCCCGCGACTCATTCGTGCGCTCTGAATCAGATGAGATCCTGCGCCAAGCATTTATTGAAATCGTCGGCATCGATCGCAAGATCGAAGTAGTTGTTGATGCATCGATCGATACAACTTCAACTCCCGAAGCGCGCGCAGTTCGCAAGGATGAAGCGCCATCGGATAAGAACTTGTTATCAGGTGCAGCGTTACTTGCCGCCGAACTCGGTGCAACTGTGATCAGCGAAAAGAATAAGGACTAATGAGCACAGGAATGTACGAAGGTGCGATTCAAGATCTCATCGATGCATTAGGTCGCTTGCCTGGAATTGGTCCAAAGAGCGCACAACGAATTGCCTTCCATATTTTGCAAACTGACGGAGATGCTGCCATTGCACTAGTCGATGCGATCCGCACCGTTAAAGAGCGCGTGAAGTTCTGCAGCCAATGCGGAAACGTTTCTGAAGAAACGGAATGTCGCATCTGTCGCGATCCACGTCGCGATTCTGCACAAATTTGTGTTGTCGAAGAAAGTAAAGATGTAATCGCAATCGAGCGCACCCGCGAATTCCGCGGCAAATATCACGTGCTCGGTGGCGCCATTAGTCCGATCGATGGAATTGGTCCTGACCAACTTCGCGTCCGCGAATTAATGGTTCGTTTATCTGATTCAAATATCACCGAGGTCATCTTGGCGACCGACCCCAACCTGGAAGGCGAAGCAACGGCTACTTATTTAGCTCGTTTGATTAAGCCACTTGGTATAAACGTCTCTCGTTTAGCCAGTGGCCTGCCGGTCGGCGGGGATCTCGAATATGCAGATGAAGTAACGCTGGGACGTGCATTTGAAGGCCGCCGTAACGTAGAAAGCTAATCGTCTCACTATTTGATCGAATGGCTGATCCATATATTGAGATTTTCCCTAATCGGGTGGAAAGCACCGTCGATTTAGTTCAATATTGAGCCATGGGACTAATCGTTCAGAAATATGGCGGATCCTCCGTAGCCGATGCCGAGGGCATGAAGCGCGTTGCCGCTCGCATCGTGGCGGCGAAGAAGGATGGCAATCAGGTCGTTGTCGTCGTCAGCGCGATGGGCGATACCACTGACGAGCTAATCGATTTAGCCAACGCCGTTACCCCAATTCCTGGTGGCCGCGAACTAGATATGTTGCTGACTGCCGGTGAGCGCATTTCAATGGCGCTACTTGCAATGGCAATTTCAAATTTGGGACATGAAGCTCGTTCTTTTACTGGTTCACAAGCCGGAGTGATTACAGATTCTGCACATGGTCGCGCACGCATCATCGATGTAACACCGGGAAGAATTCAAGAAGCGCTCGCCGACGGTGCGATTGCAATCGTTGCCGGCTTCCAAGGAATTTCGCAAGATACAAAAGACATTACAACTTTAGGTCGCGGTGGTTCAGATACAACTGCAGTTGCACTTGCTGCAGCGCTCGATGCCGATGTCTGTGAAATTTACACAGATGTTGATGGCGTCTTCAGCGCAGATCCACGCGTTGTTCCTGCAGCGCGCAAGTTAAAGACAGTTACATATGAAGAAATGCTTGAACTTGCTGCAGCTGGCGCAAAAGTTCTGCACTTGCGTTGCGTCGAGTACGCACGTCGTTACAACTTACCAATTCACGTACGTTCATCATTTTCACCAAACGAAGGAACCTGGGTGGTTGAAAACCATCCTGAAGGAGGAAACATGGAGCAAGCAATCATCTCGGGTATCGCACACGATAAATCCGAAGCCAAGATCACGATCGTTGGCGTACCTGATCGCACTGGTATTGCTGCACGCATCTTCCAAGCCATCGCTGATGCCGATATCAACATCGACATGATCGTGCAGAACGTATCTGCCGCAGCTACTGGTCTTACCGATATTTCATTTACAGTTCCAAAGGCCGAAGGCGCAAACGCAACTGCAATCCTGAAGCGCATTCAAGGAGAAGTCGGTTTCGCATCAATTCAATATGACGATTCGATCGGCAAGCTCTCGCTCGTTGGCGCCGGAATGCGTTCACATCCAGGCGTGACAGCAACGTTTTTTGCAGCCATGGCTGAAGCCGGGCTCAATATTGAAATGATTTCAACATCTGAAATCCGAATCTCAATCATCTGCCGCGAAAGCGATCTCGAAAAGGGTGTTCGTGCAGCGCATACCGCATTCGGATTAGATGCTGATCAAATCGAAGCAGTCGTATATGGAGGAACAGGACGATGACTCAGAAAAAAGCCAAAGTAGCTAAGAAAGCAAAGTCAGCAAAGAAACTTCCATCACTTGCAGTAGTTGGTGCAACTGGCGCTGTCGGAACCGTGATGCTCGATATCTTGAGCAAGCGCAAAAATGTTTACGGTGAGATTCGCCTTATTGCATCTGCTCGAAGCGCGGGTAAGAAGTTGGTTTGCCGCGGTGAAGAGCTAACTGTTGTTGCGCTTTCGCCTGAAGCTTTCGACGGTATTGATATTGCGATGTTCGATGTTCCAGATGAGATCTCTGCCGAATGGGCGCCAATTGCGGCAGCTCGTGGCGCAGTTGTTGTCGATAACTCTGGCGCGTTCCGCATGGATAAGAAAGTTCCTTTGGTTGTTCCAGAGGTAAATCCAAAAGATATTAAGAAGCGACCTAAGGGAATTATCTCTAACCCAAATTGCACAACGCTTTCCATGATCGTTGCTATGGGTGCACTGAATAAGAAGTTTGATCTCAAGGAACTTGTAGTTTCTTCTTACCAAGCAGCATCCGGTGCTGGTCAACCAGGCATTGATTCTCTACATGATCAGATTTCAAAGGTTGCCGGTAAAGGTTTAGGTGATGTCGCAGGAGATCTCCGCACCGTTGTGAAAGATCTTGGACCGTTCCCAGCACCACTAGCTATGAACGTTATTCCGTGGGCGGGTTCGCTTAAGGAAGATGGTTATTCAT
>Ga0315899_10000120_pt1 | contig 94227 bp, 87 predicted proteins | sample LakEriMetagenome_2_FD_203518 | JGI IMG/M metagenome (GOLD analysis project Ga0315899, IMG submission 203518) | Freshwater fungal communities from buoy surface, Lake Erie, Ohio, United States - Buoy 4 MA112 | ecosystem: Environmental > Aquatic > Freshwater > Lake | place: USA: Lake Erie, Ohio... | reverse complement strand
AGAGTAGGGCGTCGCCAGGCATTGCAGCCGGCGCTCATGATATAAGTGCATTGGAAGAACCCATTCATAATTCAAAAGGCGGACCGCTGTCGTTCATTCGACGGATGTCCGCCTTTTTTCGTTTTTGTTCTGTTGAAATACGGGACATTTTGGTGGCGCGGGATGGAGCAGCCCGGTAGCTCGTCAGGCTCATAACCTGAAGGTCGTAGGTTCAAATCCTACTCCCGCAACCAACAAACAAGGCCCCCTCGTGGGGCCTTTTTTGTTGGCATTTATCGGCTTTGATTTTTACACCGCTTGGCGTTACACCTCAGGCATCGCCAGCTTTTGTTAGGGAAACCATTATGTTCAACCGTCTTTTTGTCGACCATCCCAAAAGCGTCGATGAAAACTATGTTGAACATTTCGGCGTCGCCAGCCGCTTTGGCTTCACGATGATTTGGGGTGGGATGAAGGCGCTTGTCCATGCAGTCATCCCCGGTCTGTGCATTACATCGGGCAGCGATACCGTGAAACGGCTCAACACCATCATGGTCGAACAGCGCCGCCTTAAGGGGCAGGACGTGACGCAAATGCTGACCGTCGATTGGGTCATCTGACGCTGTCTGAATCTCCGGTTCAATTCGCTACGCGCGCTGACGGCGTTCGCCTGGCCTTTCGGCATGTGCGCGGGCGCGGGCCTACATTGGTTTTCCTGCCGGGGTATAAATCCGATATGCAAGGCGGCAAGGCGCAGGCGCTGGGTGCTTGGGCGGCAGACCAAGGCGTGGGCATGCTGCGGTTGGACTATTCGGGCTGCGGCGAAAGCGAAGGTGCATTCGAAGACGGCACGCTGGATATCTGGCGTGACGATGTGCTGACGGTGATTGCGCAAGCGGACATTGGCCCGCTGATCTTGATTGGCTCGTCGATGGGCGGGTGGTTGATGTTGTTGGTCGCTGAAGCACTTGGCAAGCAAGTCACCGCGATGGTGGGCATTGCCGCCGCACCGGATTTTACCGACTGGGATTTCGACGCAGCCGACCGCGCGACCATCGCCGCCACTGGCCGCATCGAACGTCCAAGCGATTACGGCTATGAACCCATGGTAATCACGCAAGGTTTTTGGCAATCGGGACAGAGCAACCTGCGGCTGACCCATATAGTTGAAATCGACTGCCCCGTGCGGTTGATCCACGGACAATGCGACCCCGACGTGCCGTGGGAAACGTCCGTAAAGCTCGCACAGTTACTTCGTTCATCCGATGTGCAGACAATATTGTTAAAAGACGGCGATCACCGGCTTTCTCGCGATCATGATATTGCGCTGCTGATCGACACGGTGGCAAAGCTGCCCTGCTGACTTTTTTCCGGAGCTTTTATGTCAAAATTTCTGCCGATATTGCTGCTCTGCGCGGCGCCCGCCATCGCGCAGCCTTTGCCGACATTGGATGAGGTCCAGTTTCAAGAATGCCTGAAGCTTGCAAGCAAAGACCCCGCATCTGCGGTTTCTGATGCAAGCTTATGGGCGCAGAAAAAGGGCGGCTATCTGGCGCGGGCGTGCCATGGGTTTGCGCTCGCAACGGATTTCAAATTTGATCTTGCTGTGCCGATATTGACCGAGGCGGCAACCATGGCGCAGGAAAAAGGTGATCCACGTGCCGCGCGTTTTTGGGCGCAGGCGGGTAACGCCGCGATTGCTGCGGGCCAGCCAGACGTGGCAGTGGACGCCCTGGCAAAGGCGCTTGCATCCAAAAGCCTGAACGATGCGGAACGTGCCGACAGCGAGGTTGACCGTGCCCGCGCGTTGGTAGCATTGGGCAAAAGCGCCGAGGGCGAAGCCGCCTTGGCGACCGCACGGCAGTTGGCACCCGAAAACGGTTCGGCATGGTTGCTATCGGCGACCTTGGCCCGGCGATTGAACAAGCTGCCCGATGCGTTGACATATATTCAAACCTCCGCAGCGTTACGTCCGCGCGATCCCGCAGTTGCACTGGAAGCAGGCAATATCGCCATTGTAGCAGGTGACGACGCAAATGCACGCAAGCAATGGGAGCAGACGATTGCGATTGCTCCGGATAGCCGGCAGGCCGTGTCCGCGAAGGCGCAACTCGCGGCATTAGCGGCGGTAACGGCCACCCCAGAGACTGAGCCGCAATCCAGATAAGCTGTGTTGGGCGTTCGGGAAAGCAGGCACCTCTTGCGCGGTTAGCGGTCAAGGTTCATGGCTATGTCTGGAACACCGCGCTTTTGTGAATGGAATGAAAATGCCCACCAGCTATCTTCACACTATGATCCGTATCACCGACCCGGGTGCCACGGTCGCATTTTTCAAGCTGATTGGGCTGGAGGAAGTCCGGCGGTTTGACAGCGAGGCGGGGCGCTTTACGCTGATCTTCCTTGCGGCGCCCGGCCAAACGAATGTTGCCGAGGTGGAATTGACGCATAACTGGCCCCCTGCCGACGGCAGCGCGGCTGAGGTGTATGACGGTGGACGTAATTTTGGCCATTTGGCCTATCGCGTGGATGACATTTACGCGACGTGCCAGCGGTTGATGGATGCAGGCGTGACTATCAACCGGCCGCCACGCGACGGTCATATGGCGTTTGTCCGTACGCCCGACGGTATTTCGATCGAGCTGCTGCAAGACGGCAATCTCGCGCCTGCCGAGCCTTGGGCCAGCATGCCCAATATCGGGGCCTGGTAACATGCTCGAGGTTGTCCGGGTTCCGGTGCTCTCGGACAATTATGTCTGGTTGGTCCATGACGCGCAAAGCGGGGAAACCTTGGTGGTCGATCCGGCCGTTGCCGCGCCCGTTCTGGCTGCGGCCGAAGCACGCGGGTGGAAGATAACGCAGATTTGGAACACGCATTGGCACCCTGATCATGTTGGTGGCAATGCGGAGATTAAGGCAGCAACGGGATGTATCATCACGGGGCCTGCGGCAGAAGCCGAGCGGATACCTACGCTGGATGTGCACGTGCGCGGCGGGGATGTAGTCCGGCTTGGTGATATAAAGGCGACAGTCATCGACGTGCCCGCGCATACCGCAGGACATATTGCATATCATTTCGTCACCGAACACGCTGCCTTTGTTGGCGACACATTATTTGCCATGGGCTGTGGCCGCTTGTTTGAAGGCACTGCCGCGCAGATGTATGATAATATGCGCAAGCTGGAGGCATTGGGCGATGATACCGCCATCTATTGCGCGCATGAATATACGCTCAGCAATGCGCGTTTCGCGGTGACGGTGGAACCGGACAATGCCGATCTGACGCGTCGCTTTGCTGACGTGGTCGCTGCGCGCGAACGCGGAGAAGCGACGGTTCCGACCACAATTGCTTTAGAGCGGGCTACCAACCCGTTCATGCGGGCTGCATCGGTTGAAGAATTGGCCGCACGCCGGGCAGCGAAGGATGCTGCTTAAGCACTAATGAAAGTCGCGTGACTTGGGCAATATGCGCACATCGCGCGGATGGCCATGGCGGGGATAGACAGGCTGGGCAAACTCGTCCGACCGGCTGAGTGGGACGTTAACATCATGATCATGCGACAGGCGTTCAAGCTCATGCGAGCGGTCCGTGATATGTGTCGCCATGAGATGCACCACGCCTTCCTTGCTGCGCTGCACCTCACCTTCGATCACCATCAACCGTGATGCCATAACGGCGCGGCGTTGCCGTTCGAACAGCCGCGACCATAACAACGCATTGGTGACGCCGGTTTCATCCTCAATCGTTATGAAAATGGCATTGCCTTTCCCCGGCCGTTGCCGCGTCAGTACAACACCAGCGGTTTTAACCCGCGCCCCATGTTTTGCCGCATCGGTTTGCGCGCAGGTCAATATGCCCTCGGCCGCAAACATGTCGCGCAGAAACTCCATCGGGTGCCCCTTCAACGACATCCGCGTCATTTGGTAATCCGCCGCAACATGTTCGCTGACGGGCATCACTGGCAGGGCTATTTCTGGTTCCTGTGCCAATTCGCGCGCATCGGCGGCCGCGAATAAAGGCAGCTCATCAGACGGTGTGCGCCGTGCCTCCCACCCGCCCGCACGCCGGTCAAGATTAAGCGAGCGCAAGGCATCGGCATCCGCCAGCAAATGCAAGGCGCGCGCCGGCAATCTGGCCTTGCGCGCCAGCTCCTCCAACGAAGTAAAGGGTCGTGCGGCCGCAATCGCCACCGCCCAATCCTTGTGAAACCCACCGATCTGCCGGAGGCCAAGCCGCAAGGCACCCACCTCGATTTCATTATCCCAAGCGCTGAAATTCACATCAATCGCGCGGACATCAACCTGATGATTGCGCGCATCCTGCACAAGCTGGGCTGGCGCGTAAAAACCCATGGGCTGCGAATTCAACAATGCCGCCGTAAAAATCGCTGGATGATGGCATTTCAGCCATGATGATATGTAGACCAGATGGGCAAAGGCCTGCGCATGGCTTTCGGGAAAGCCATAGCTGCCAAAGCCCTCAATCTGTTTGTAGCAGCGTTCGGCAAAATCCTGCTGATATCCGCGCTGCACCATACCATTGATCATCTTGTCCTTATATTCGGGCATAGTGCCTGAATTGCGGAAGGTTGCCATCGCACGGCGTAAACCATTGGCCTCGTCGGGGGTAAAAGCGGCTGCGACCATCGCCAGCTTCATCGCCTGTTCCTGAAACAACGGGACGCCACATGTGCGGTACAAGATATCGTGAAGTTCATTGGGATCATGCGGCGGTGCGGGTGAGGGATATTCGACCTTCTCCTCCTTATTACGCCGCCGCAGATAGGGGTGGACCATGTCGCCCTCAATCGGGCCGGGCCGTACAATGGCGATCTGGATGACAAGGTCGTAAAATGTCTTGGGCTTAAGACGCGGTAGCATGTTGATTTGCGCGCGGCTTTCGACCTGAAAGGTGCCGATGCTGTCGCCCTTTTGCAGCATCGCATAGACCGCCGGGTCTTCGGTCGGAACGCTGTCCAAGCTATAATCCCCGCCGCCTGTCTGCCGCAGCATTTCGAAGCTTTTGCGGATGCAGGTCAGCATACCCAATGCCAATATATCGACCTTCAACAGGTTCAGCGCGTCGATATCGTCCTTGTCCCATTCAATGAAGGTCCGGTCCGCCATGGCGCCATTGTGGATCGGCACGGTTTCATCAAGCCGGTTTTCGGTCAGGACATAACCGCCGACATGCTGCGACAAATGGCGCGGAAAATCGAGCAATTGTCCAACAAAGGCATGCAGCCGGGCGATGTGCGGGTTGTCGGGGTCAAACCCCGCCTCAATCAACCGCGCCTCGGGCAAGTCCCTGCCAAAGCTGCCCCATACCGTTCCCGCCAGACGCGCGGTGACATCTTCGGTCAGGCCAATGGCTTTACCAACTTCGCGCACGGTGCTGCGCGGGCGATAGTGGATGACCGTGGCGGCAATGCCCGCGCGGTGCCGCTTAAACCGGCGATAGACATATTGCATCACCTCTTCGCGCCGCTCATGTTCGAAATCGACGTCGATATCGGGTGGCTCATCGCGCTCTTCGGATAGAAAGCGCGAGAACAATAAATTATTGGCTACAGGGTCAACCGATGTGATGCCCAATAAGTAGCAAATCACCGAATTGGCGGCGGAGCCACGGCCCTGACATAAGATCGGCGGGTCTTGCGATCGGGCGAATTGGACAATGTCATGCACCGTCAGGAAATAGCAGGCGTAATTTTTCTGGCGCACTAAGGTGAATTCTTCGTCCAGCGCGCGGACCCATTTGGGCGGCAGGCCATCGGGGTGCCGCCGCTCGGCTTCGCTGCGCACAAGATGTTCCAGCCAATCCTGCGGCGCCCACCCGCTGGGCACCGGCTCATTGGGATATTCATATTTCAACTGGCTCAGGTCAAATGCGATCTGGTTCAGGAAGCGTGCCGTCTCGGCAATCGCCTCCAGCGCGCGCGCAAATAACCGCGTCATTTCAGCCGGCGATTTGAGATAGCGTTCGGCATTGGCCTCCAACTGGGTTCCGGCCTGATCCACCGACACGCCCAAGCGGATCGCGGTCAGGACATCATGCAGTGGCCGCGCCGCCATATCGGCATAGAGCGCATCATTGACCGCAAGGATAGGCACATCGCATTGCTTGGCGCGCGCGCGCTGCTCCTCAAGCCTGCGCATGTCCTTGCCTCGGCCATGCATACAGATGCCAAGCCAGACCCTGTCTGGCGCAAGCTTTTTTAGCCTGCGCAATATGTCGTCCAAACATGTGGGCGTGGTTTCCACCAAGCGCAATTTCTCGTCGCCATCGGCATGGTTATATGCGACGGGCTTTTTATGCGGGTTGGTCTCTTCTGCGGTCGACTGCGGCAATATGATCAGGAGCAAATCCTCCAAATATCCGGCCAGATCATCAAAGCGCAATATGCACCCGCCCTTGTTGGAACGCATATTCCCGACCGTCAGCAACCGCGTCAGCCGCCCCCATCCTTTGCGGTTCTTGGGATAAGCCACAATATCGGGCGTACCATCGGCAAAGACCAAGCGGCTGCCCGTGACCAACCGGAAGCCCTCCGGAAGCGCATTTTCGGCCTTTGCCTTTTTGACCGCGACCCACGCGCGCACAACGCCAGCAACGCTGTTCCGGTCGGCAATGCCAATGGCGCTCAAGCCAAGTGCAGCGGCCTGAAGCACCATATCGGCCGGATGCGACGCACCGCGCAGGAAAGAGTAATTGGTCGCCGCGACCAGCTCCGCATAAGCTGGGCACTGCGTCATGCGAACAGCCCATGTAGATACCAGATCGGCGCATCGGTTTCGGAATATAGGCCATGGCGGAACAGCCAGAAGCGCCGCCCCTCGCTGTCCTCTACGCGGTAATAATCGCGCGTTGGGCCGCCTTTGCCTTGTTCATGCCCCGCCTTGCGCCGCCACCATTCGGCGGCAATGCGTTCGGGGCCTTCATAAGCGACAATATGATGCAGGCTTTTGCGCCAGCGGAACTGGCGCGGCGGGCCATCGGGGATAGAGGCCAGCGCCTCAATACGTTGCGGTGTTTCAAACAGGCGGAAGGGCCGCATGGGCGGTTCCGCTTCGGCGGGCTTTGGCCAATCCTTTTGCGGCTGGCCGGATTGCGCGGCGCATTCAACCACGGCGCGTTCGGGGATGTGGCTGTTGCGTTCTTCAAAATAGCGCACGCGGTCACGGCCCAGCCATACGCTCAACCGGTCAATCAACGCCTCGGTTTGCGCAGACCTGTCGACTTTCGTGTCCAACCCTGCCTGTGAAGGCAGTAAAATATCCGCCGTCGGCACCGTCAATTGGATAAGGTCATAGCCAAAGCCGGGGTCAAGTGGGTCGGACAGGGCGTCAATGCGTTCGCGGATCAACCGCATCAACAAGGCGGAATCCCGTGTCGGCCCGCCTGTGTCGACGGCTAGTCGGGCGATATGGCCATCGCTTCGAAACAGGCTGACCTCAAACCGGCGGCCACCTTGGCTACGGTCATTCAGTTGCGCGGCGGCTTTGCCCATCAGCGTTGCGATACTGTCGAGGACATCATGGGTGCGCGATATGGGTTCGGCGAAGTTTTGCGTGACGCTGACGACGGGCACATGACGGCGCGGCGTAATACAGGCATCCTCTTCCTCCAATAGCCGCGCCAGTTTGACGACAGTCGCCTTGCCAAAGCGTGTGGCAAAAGCTTTGCGTGGGCGGCAGGCAAGGTCCTGCAATGTTTTGAGACCCGCACGGCGCAATGCCTGATGCACCTTGTCTCCGGCGTCCAATGCCTCGACGGGTAAGGCGTGTATGGCCTGTTTGGCATAACGCGCCTTGGCCCGCGCGCTGTCGGGTGTGGCGCCCAAGGCAATCTGTCCCGTGAGGCCATGGCGGCGCAACCGTTGCTTTAGGTCCTTGGCTAGGCAGATCTCATCATCGCCAAAACGGTATGTGCAGCCAGTGATATCAATCAACAGCCCTTGCGGCGGGTCAATCATGCACGCCGGGCTATAACGCTCGCAACCGTCCGCCAGCCAGCCAAGCAAATCAAGGTCCGCCGCTGGATCATGATCAAATACCGCCAGTTCAGGCACGCGGGCACGCGCATCGGCCAGTGCCATGCCCCCGCTTAAACCAAGCGCAAGCGCCGCTGGATCGCATGCCGCCAGCCGCATGGCGCCGCGCTGCTTTTCGACCATCGCGAAAGGCGTGTCAGGCGCGGAACCTTTGCTGCGGATCAGCCTCTGTGTCGGTAACAGCGGCAGAAAGACCGCCAGATAGCGGCGTGTCAAAAAAGCTTCGTGTTGCATGATCCCAGGTCACTCGTGCCGCAAAAGATGCTGTGCCACCGCGGTGGCGCAGAAGGTTGATGTCAAAGGTTGGAAGGCCAGGCGCATTGCCAGGTAACGGCGCCGACGGTGCAGAACATATCCGCCAGCGCGTGCTGGCCGCACTTGGCATCGGCGCAGCGTCGCCGCGTACCAGCAAGGCCAACACCCCGCTTTCCGCCGCCGCCAGCGCCAGACGCCGGGTTGATGTCAGGTCAACCATGCGGGCATTGCCATGTGTTTCGAGAATGACGGCGCGCGCCGCCTTTGACCGGATGGCATCGGCCGCAGCGCGCAGGGCGTCGCGCAAATCCGCAGTCTGGACCAGCAATATCCGTGAAGGATTGCCGCCCATCGCCGACAACCCCAACGGATATAGCCGCCCGGACGTCTGGCGTTCTTTATCGCCTGTTACCCAAAATATGCCCGCATCGCTTTCGGGCAATCGCCATGCCAGCAACAACGCAAAGGCCGCGGCGGCATGTGAGTCGGCCTTTGCCCCGCCAAAAAATTCGTGCAGCCCGGCTTGTACTATTCCACCGTGCAAGCGTTCGTCGACCTCAGCCGCGCCGATGGGCAATAAGGGTTGCGACGCGCTCGGCTGATATTGCTTCCATGCATTGGGCACAGAAGGAAAAGCCGCTTTTGGTAGAATCGCCTTTATGTTCATGTTTTGTTCCATACTGCATTTTGCAGCAATGTGGAGTCAGCTTTTTTCTCCTGAAATGATTTGGCATGTCGTCACATAGTGACCGGGATGCGTTGACCCGATGTTTGCACCATTTTCCAGCCCGGGATTATGCACCCGGGCCAGAAAACCATGTGCGTCGGATGAGCCTTATTCCCAATAATAAGGCATCCGCTTGCGCGTTCCGGTGACTTCTTCATTCAATGTCGCTGCATCATATAAACGGCCACCGATCATGACCTTTGCGACCTTATCCGAATTGCGGATGTCGGCGCTTGGGTCAGCATCGAGGATCACAAGATCGGCCAACTTGCCTGCGGTGATAGAGCCCACATCCTTGTCATAACCCAGCGAGCGGGCGGATTCGATGGTGCCAGCGGCCAGCGCCTCTATCGGAGTCATGCCGCCACGGACGAAGGACCAAAGTTCCCAATGCGCGGCAATGCCGGCCTCTTGACCATGTGCGCCAATGGATACCGGCACGCCAAGCTTGGCGAGCTTATGTGCCTCACGCGCGCTGTTGTCGTCGACATAATCCTCTTCCGGCGCAATTTCGCGGCGGGCATTATTGGCCGCAAGCTCAGTCGGTGGATAATGTTTGGCCATCAACGGATGGCGGAACACGTCGGTATGCGACCGCCAATAGGGGTCGCCCGCAGGACCGCCATAGGTCACCACAAGCGTCGGCGTGTAACCCACCTTCGACTTGGAGAAGAACTGCAATACATCATCGTAGAACACGTCCAGCGGGATATTGTGCTCAACGGTGGTGTTGCCATCGGCAATCAAGTTCATGTCCATACCGAACAATGAACCGCCTTCGGCCACCGAGCGCATATTTTCCTGAAGCGCAGCGGCAACGACTTGCTGGCGCTGTTCACGGCGCGGCTGGTTATAGTTTTTGACGCTGTGCGCGCCTTGTGCCTTCAACCGGCGGACATGCGCCAACGCGTCATCAAGGCCGTTAATCTCCGCATATACGTCGGCTGACTTGGCCCCATAGACGATTTCGCCTGTCGAGAATGACCGCGGTCCAATGATGAGGCCAGCCCGCTGCATTTCCAACGCTGGAAACACCGTTGCTGCACTGCTGGACGGGTCGTGCCGTGTGGTAATACCCATGGCAAGGTTGAGCATATTCACCCAATTTTGCTGCGGGGTCATTTCGTCCACGCCATGCGGGCCATGGGCATGGGCGTCGACAAGGCCGGGGATGATGGTCTTGCCCGTAACGTCAACGGTCTTTGCACCAGCGGGAATGGGGAAGTCACCCATTTTGCCAACCGCTTTGATCCGGTCATTTTCGACCAAGATTACGGCATTGTCGATGATCCCGCCGTCCTTGGCGGCCATGGTCACCACGCGTGCGCCGGTGAAGGCGACCAAGCCCGTCGGATGTTCTGATTGCACTGTCATCGACAGCGAAACGCCATCTTTTGGCGGGGCAAATTTCACAGGCTTGGCGTCTTTGGCCAGTGGACCATTGGGGTAAAATGCTTTGGTCTGCGCGGTATACACGGTTGGACCCATCGCCCAGTGCAAGGCATCGCCATTGCCGCTCCAATGCATATAATCTGCGCCGCCATTGCTGACCTTAACCACGGGAAGCGCGCTGCCCGATGACGACGCAGTCACTTCCTGCGTGCCGGGCATCAACGGCATCACAAAGGCTTCGTAATTCTGGCGGAAGGCAAAGTTGTTGCCGTCGGGCGAGACTTCGTAAATCGTGGTTAGCTCTCCGCTTGCATGGCTTCGCTTGGCTTCGCCATTCAAATCCACGCTGACGAGCAGGCGTTTATTGGCGCCGGATTCGGTATAGAATATCCGGTCGTTTGCCGCGCCGAAATGCGGAGTCGTTCCGCTATCGCTTATCCGCACAGGCTCACCACCCGCGGTCGTAATCCGGTAGATACCGGGTTGGTCGGAGCGCGATGGCGAGGTCAGGCCGCCGCCTTCCTGCTTTTCAAACACCACTGTCTTGCCATCGGGCGAGAAGCGCGGGCGGGCATAATGGCCGGGCTGCGCCGTGACAATTTTGGGCACGCCACCATTTGCGCCAACGGTTCGGATGTGGCCAAGGCCTTTATCTGTCCAATGCACATACGCAATTGTCTTACCGTCCCGCGACCATGTGGGATAAGCTTCCATCTCGGTCGTTGCCGACGTCAGGCGCCGCGCTGTGCCGCCGCTTGCGGGCTTGAGCCACAATTTACCCATGGTTTCGAACACTATCGTCCGGCCATCGGGCGACGTGACTACGCCGCGCGGCATGTGCGTTTGAAACGCGGCTGGCGCGACTTCAATCGGTGGACGCGGCGGGTCAATCATGCCGCGGGTATCTGAAATGCGGAAGGGAATGACGCTCGATACACCGCTGGACCAATCAACTTTGCGAATCTTGCCGCCGGCCCAGAAATAAATCGTCTTGCTGTCTGGCGACCAATCCATATTCGGGTAGACGCCGGTAACGGCCCAGGTTTCTTGCACGTCCTGATCCAGCGCGTCATAGATTTTGCGCTCTTCACCAGTGGACAGGTCCTTCACATAGAGCTTTGACTTGGTCCGTTCGCGACGGACGAAAGCGATCTTTTGTCCATCGGGTGAAGGGGTTGGGCGCACCGAGCCGCCAACACCCGCAACCGCAGTTTCCACCTTGCCGGTATCGATTTCGTAGCTTTCAATGTTGAAAAGCTGACCGTTGGAATCCTGCGCATATTGGAAAATGGGGCCAGGCGTGATGTTGCGCGTGAAGTAAATATGCTTGCCATCAGGCGCAAATATGGGCTCGCCCAATTCCTTCTGATGCTGCTCATTGGGGCGTTTGACCAACAAGACGCCAGCACCGCCGGAGACATGATAGAGCCATATCTCGCCCGTGCCGAGCGAGCGCCCCGTGGTGAAATGCTTCTTCGCGGCGATGAAGCGGCCATCCGGGCTCCAGCTCGGCTGGTTAAGCAAGCGGAAATCCTCTTTGCTCATTTGCCGTTTGTCGGAACCGTCGCGGTTCATGATCCATATATTGTCGCCGCCACCACGGTCCGAGGTAAAGGCAATCCGCGTACCATCAGGCGAAAAGCGGGGCTGTGTTTCAAAGGGCAGGCCTTCGGATATGCGCGTCGGCGTGCCGCCAGTTACTGGAATAACGTAGATATCACCAAGCAGGTCGAATGCGATCGTGCGGCCATCTGGGCTGACGTCAAGGTTCATCCACGAACCCTCATCGGTGTCGATGTTTATCTGGCGCACCGTCAGGCCCGGAGGCGCGGAGACATCCCATTTGGGCGCTTTATCATCAGGCGCAGCTTGCGCAAAAACCGTAGCCGGCATGATCGCGGCGCTCATCAACAGAACGGATTTAAGATAATATTTCATGGATTGGCTCCCCTGCCATTTTCTTATGTCTTCAGGCTGACATGCCTAGCGGGCCACCGCAAGCATGTATCGCCGGTTCGATAACCCGAACCCAGCGTTCGGCAAACGACAATGAGAGAGCTCACGTGGCAAATAAGGGGCAGGAAGCTGTTGGGTATAGCCGGAAGGCCGCACGCAATTGCGCGCGCGCCCGCCAATAATATGGCGCAAAAAAAGTGCGCTTAAGGGCAAAACATGCCCTCATGCGCACTTTCTCAAATCAAATTCTACGTTCCAAGCCAGTGTCTCATCCGGATGGGCCGGAGCAAGGCAACTGGCCTGAAGCCGCGGTTTATCGAACGGTTACTGTCACCGCACGGCGGTTCTGGGCCCAAGACTGTTCGTCCGAACCCAATGCAGATGGCCGTTCCTTGCCATAGCTGACGGTCTGGATACGGCTAGCGTCGACACCGATGGAGGTCAGATAGTTTTTGGCCGAGTTGGCACGGCGTTCACCCAGCGCGAGGTTGTAATCGCGCGTGCCGCGTTCGTCCGCATGACCTTCGACGATGGCGCGTGTATTGGGATATTGGGCTAACCATTGCGCCTGACGCTGCAACACGGCCTGGTCTTCGGCATCAACATTGAAACGGTCGGTTTCAAATAGAATGCGGTCGCCGAATGCGCCAACCTGTTGCAGGAAATCTTCCTGACTACCCGGTATGATCTGACCGGTACCGGCATTGGGATCAGTCGCGTTCTGGCCATAATCAGTACCTTGTGCAGCAGGGGGCAGCGCCTCGACCTTTTTCTTGCCGCAGCCTGCGACAAGCGCGGTCGATACCAGCAATATGGCTGCTATTTTGATCGTATTTGTCTTCATGATATTCTCCTTCGACTTCGCCCGAATGCGTTTCGGGATAAACATAAGAGTGAAACGTCCTTAAGGCAATACAGGTCCCCATGCTGGGTCTGAACCATCGACTGGCGTGGGCAATTGCCGCTCGTTGGAACCGGTAAGGTCCACTTGCCAGATGCTTGTTTTGCCACTTCCCTTTGCCGTGCGGAAGAACTGAATGACGCGGCCATTTGGTGCCCATGTCGGTGCTTCGTCCTGCCAGCTATCGGTGAGCAAGCGTTCGCCGGAGCCATCTGGACGCATCGTGCCAACGCGAAAGTCACCAGCGATGCGGGTGAAGGCAATTAGGTCAGCGCGCGGGCTCCATTCCGGCGTCGCATAGCGGCCGGAACCAAAGCTGATGCGGCGTTGATTGCTGCCGTCGGCGTTCATCACATAGACTTGCTGGCTGCCCGAACGGTCGCTTTCAAATACGATCTGGCGGCCATCGGGGGAAAAGCTGCCGCCGACATCAATGCCGGGCGAGCTGGTCAGCTTTACAGGCGTGCCATTGCCGGTGGCTGCAATTTTATAGACGTCGGTATTTCCCGACACTGCCATTGAATATAATATTGTCTTGCCATCGGGCGACCAACGCGGTGCGAAAGTCGGGCTTGTGGACTGGGTAATCAGACGCTGACGTCCGGCATCAATATCATAAACGTAAATGCGCGGATTTCCGTCGACATAGGACAGATACAGGATCGATTTGTAATTGGGCGAGAAGCGCGGCGTGAGCGCTGTCGACTGGCCATTGGTGATGAAGCGGTGGTTTGCGCCATCCGAATCCATGATCGCAAGCCGCTTTGTCCGTTTATTCTTTGGTCCACTTTCGGCGATATAGGCGATGCGGCTATCAAAAAAGGGAAGCTCGCCCGTCAACCGCGAATAGATCGCATCGGCGCATTTATGCGCGGCTCTGCGCCATTCGCGCGGCGGCACGTTAAAGCCAAGGCGCGTGGTTTCATTGCCAAAGCCGACATCATATAAATAACAGCCAACGGTCAGGTTGCCATCGCCGCCAACACGGACAAAGCCTTGTACCAATTGTTCAACGGGGCGCGATTTCCAATAGTCAAATTGGGGTGTTGCGACCTCAGGCAAGGTGATGGCCCGCAATCCGTTTGGCCCCTGCGTTTCAAAGACGCCCGATGCGCGCAAGTCAGACGAGATTACCTCAGCGATCTGGCGGCCAAGCGCCACGCTGTTGCCCGCCGCCGTGTCGGCAGGCGCGGGCGCGACCAAAGCGGGCACCGCGATGGAGCGGGTTTTGGAGGTGTCGAATTCGACCAATTCGGGTTCATCCGATGCAGGCGCAGCAGGTGGCGGCGTTTGTGCGATGGCGGCTTGCGTGCCCAAGATAAAAAGCAGGAAAGACGCCAGTTTCCGGTTGCGTGCAAAGAGTGACATATATCTCATTCCTTTATCCCGTAGCGCGCAAACGTAGCGCGTGGGTTTTCCAAACGTCATAATATTCTGAGTCCAGCCCGCTATAAGGCGATGCTGCACGCACCGCTTGCAAGATGCAATCTTTCAAAGGCCCTGCTTGCGGCTGATTGCTGGTGTTGAGGCCAGTTTGCTTGTCAAAGCGGACCGAGGTCAGTTTGCCTGTCGGTTCAAGGTTCAATGTCACAAAGGTCTCGATTTTATTGATGTCGATGCCCGATGGCGCACAAGCGCGCACGCGGCTGCGAATTTGACCAGCGATGCTGATGCCGACCGAACGGCGCACTTCGGCAGCAGTTTTGGCAGCAGGGGTTCCAACGGCCTTGCCCGCGCCGGGGGCCTTGCCAATATTGTCGATGCTGTCGAGAAAGCTTCGGCTTAACCCGCCGGGCTTGGCTGGCGTTGCGCCCTTGCCGCTGACTGCCGCTGTCTTTGCGGGGGGCTGCTTCACAGGCTCTTTCTTCATCGCGACCTTGGCAACAGGCGGCGCAGTTGCGGGCTTCACAGGCTTTGAAACAGGCTTGACCTGTTGCTTCTCCACCGGCTTTGCGATTTGCATTATGGGTGTCGGGGCAGGCGGGGGCTCTGCCGGCGCAGTGTCACCTGGGGCAGGCGGCGCAGAATCCTCTTGGATTGCATCGGGCGCAGTGGAGACATCGGCAATTTCGCCCACCAACGACACGGAAATAGACTCTTGCTTAGGCGCGGTCTTTGCAGATGCCAGCAGGCCAAGCGCAAATGCGCCCAGCAAGAGGGCATGGCCGCCAACCGCCACGCCAAGTCCCAGTTTCTCCGCCCGATCCATTGCCATCTTGTTAGCTGTCGTTTGCTGAACCGGTGGTGACTAAGCTCACGCTGTTCAATCCAGCGCGGTTCAATTCGCCCATGACGCGCATCATCTGGCCATAGCTGATTGCCGTATCGCCGCGCAGCATGATCTGGCGCGGGGCGTCGGGTGTCTGCGCAGCGGCGATTTCTTCCAACCGTGCCGCAAGCTCTGCGGGCGCAACTTCTGTGCCGTCGATAAAGGTCACGCCATCGCGGTCGATTGCGATTTGTATGGGTTCATCCTTTTGATCCAGCGCGTTGGCGCGGCTTTCCGGAAGCTCGACAGGCACGCCTGTCACCAGCAAGGGTGCGGTGACCATGAAGATGATGAGCAAGACCAGCATGACGTCGACAAAGGGCGTGACGTTGATGTCCGCCATCGGCGCGCGCCTGCTCCCCCGCCTGCGCCCGCGTCCGCCACCACCGTTTGATGATGTGTTCATCGCCATGTTTAAACCTCAAGCTCCAATTCACGGCTCAACGTGCCGTGAAAGCCGTCGGCAAAGCGCCCCATGCGGGCCTCATATTGGTTTAGCCGGTGCGAGAATCGGTTATAAGCGATGACCGCGGGGATGGCGGCGAACAGGCCGATTGCGGTGGCAAACAACGCTTCCGCAATGCCCGGTGCCACAACCGCAAGGCTGGAATTCTGCTCCGCCGCAATCGCCGCAAAGCTGCGCATGATGCCCCAAACGGTTCCAAATAGGCCAACAAATGGCGCAACCGAACCCGTGGTCGCAAGGAAGTTCAAACGATTAGCAAGACGGTCGGTTTCTGCGGCAATGGTCGCATCCATTGCGGTGGCAAGCCGCTCGCGCGTTCCGGAACGGTCAATGCTTTTGCCATTGGTCGATAGCCGCCATTCGGCCATACCTGCGGCAAACACCTTGGCCACGGGCAGGTCGTTCTGGCTATGCGTTTTGGCGAAGGCTGCGATGTCGGAACTGCCCCAAAATTCGCGCTCAAATATGTCGCTCTTCTTGTTAATACCGGACATTTTTACGGTGAAGCTGATGACGATTGTCCATACCCAGACGCTGGACAGCGCTAGGCCAATGATGACCGACTTGACCACCAAGTCGGCGTCCATAAACAAATCAACGGGTGAAAAGCCCATATTTTGGGTCGCGATAAGCAGGCTCATGGATATCCTATTCTACGTGTCTGTTTATAATAAGCTGGAACGCCGCAACCCAGTGCGCAGGTTGCCGGCGCGGTTTGCCGTCTGGTGAAACAAAGGCCGCAGTTACCTGGGCCTCGGTGAGTATGTCGTCGCCGCGCATGACGGTTTGATGAATGTCGCAACTGGCCGCGCGCACCGCTTCGACGGTGCTGATGACCACCAAGGCATCGTCAAAATGCGCAGGGCGGCGATATTTGATATGCATTTCGGTAACCGCATAGGCGCCTTGGCCTGCCGCATGCACCGTGCGCTGGTCAATGCCAACGCAGGCGAGCATGTCCGACCGTGCGCGCTCCATAAAGTGCAGATAGCGCGCATGGTAGACGACGCCCGAAAAGTCGGTGTCCTCAAAATAAACCCGCACAGCAAACAGGTGCTTCGTGCCGTCAAAATGGCCTTGATAGGGAGTAGGGACGGTCATCAATGAAATGCTTAACCGTTGTCGAGTCCGGCGGGAAGAGTTTTTAGTTTGCGTGCGCTCAATTGGTCGCTTGAAGGACTCCGCACAACGTTATGCGTCGAATAATCCGTCCTGTGATCCGGCTGGCGGATTGAGGCCAAGATGCTTCCAGCCCGGCGCATTGAGGCAACGACCCCGCGCCGTGCGCGCGATCATGCCCAATTGCAGCAGATAAGGCTCAACCACATCCTCGATTGTGTCGCGCGGTTCCGATAGGCCAGCGGCAAGCGCCTCAACGCCAACAGGGCCACCGCGATAGATATCTGCGATCATGTGCAAATAACGCCGGTCCATCGCATCAAGGCCAAGCGCGTCCACTTCAAGCCGGTTGAGCGCGCCATCCGCGATCTTGGCGGTGACGACGGGCTCACCTGCAACATTGGCAAAGTCGCGCACGCGGCGGAGCAATCGTCCGGCAATACGCGGCGTTCCGCGTGCCCGCTTGGCAATCTCGTTCGCGCCATCGGGGGCAATGCCCAGATCCAGCAACCGCGCCGCGCGGGTGACAACCAGTTCAAGCTCTGCATGCGTGTAGAAATTGAGCCGCACCGGAATGCCGAAGCGGTCGCGCAATGGCGTGGTCAACAATCCCTGCCGCGTGGTTGCGCCAACAAGGGTGAACGCCGGCAAATCAATCCGCACCGACCGCGCCGACGGGCCTTCGCCGATCATGATATCCAGCGCACGGTCCTCCATTGCGGGATACAGAATTTCCTCGACCACGGGGCTTAAGCGGTGGATTTCGTCAATGAACAGGACGTCGCCATCTTCCAAATTGGTCAATAAAGCCGCCAAGTCGCCGGATTTTGCAATGACTGGGCCGGACGTCGCGCGAAAACCTACGCCCATTTCCTTGGCCACAATCTGCGCCAATGTCGTCTTGCCAAGCCCTGGTGGGCCAAAGAACAACACATGGTCCAACGGCTGCCCACGGCCCTTCGCCGCCTCAATAAACACCCGCAAATTGTCCCGCGCCGCAGCCTGACCGATAAATTCGGCAAGCGTTTTGGGCCGCAAGGCAGCGTCGATATCTTCTGGCCGTTTGTCCGGCGTGGTGATGCGGTCTTCGCTCATCGCGACGCCCGCTTCAACGCCAGCCGCACCAACGCATCAAGCGTCGCATCTGGGCCAAGCTCTTCTACCGCCAGTGCCACGGCGCTTCCTGCTTCGCCGGGTTTGAAGCCGAGGTTGGCGAGCGCGGACATCGCATCTTGTGCGTGGTTGCCGTTCGCGGCGCCGGTGGCCATCAGCTTCGCGCCGCCGCCGATGCCCGCGAGTGCACCGACCTTATCCTTCAATTCATTGACGATGCGGCTGGCAAGTTTTGGGCCTACACCATTGGCGCGCGCGACCATCGCGGCATCGCCGCTGCCGATCGCAAGGGCCAAGTCCTGAGGTTCTATTGCGGAGAGGATAGCCAGCCCAACCTTGCCGCCTACGCCCTGCACGCCCGTCAGCAAGCGGAACCAGTCGCGCTCTTCGCGTGTGGCAAAACCGATAAGGCGCATGTCATTTTCCGACACCTGCATTTCGGTAAAGACGGTGGCAAAATCATCCGTCTTGCCCAATGCCGATAATGTCCGCGCGCTGGCCTGCACCAGATAGCCAACGCCATTCACGTCGATTACCAGATGGTCAACGCCCGTTTCGTCAATGCGGCCATATAGCTTTGCAATCATTCTCGCGGGTTAGCTGTTCGTTACCAAATCGGCAAGCAAAAGAGAACATCGTGGGAACAGGGGCGGCAAATCTGCGTGAACCCATCAACCGCGAATATGATGCGCATGCGTGATGGCAACTGCCAACGCATCGGCGGCGTCCGGTCCCGCCAGCTTCAACCCCGGTAGCAGTATACGGAGCATCGCCTGCACCTGTTCTTTCTCAGCCTTGCCAGTTCCAACAACGGATTTCTTCACCAGCCGCGCCGCATATTCGGTCACGGGCGTGTGGTTGCGCGCTGCACCCAAAAGGACCACGCCACGCGCCTGGCCAAGCTTCAGCGTCGATTGCGGATTTTTGTTGACGAACACTTCTTCGACCGCAGCATAATCGGGGCGAAAATGGTCAAGCACGGCCCGCAATTTCTCGTCGAGCATAACCAGCCGGCTCGCCAGTGGCATTTTGGCGTCGGTTTCAATTTCACCATTGTCGATATGCGACAGGCGGTTACCTTCCTTACGGATGACGCCCCAGCCAGTGGTCCCAAGGCCGGGGTCGAGACCCAAAATAATCATGACGACATGATCATCCCAGCTTCGCCATCACCTCGTCGGACACATCGAAATTGCCCCAGACTGTCTGAACATCGTCGTCGTCTTCCAGAGCATCAATCATTTTTAGCAGGGTAGCGGCATTGGCTTCGTCCACCTCGACCAGAACTTGCGGTTTCCACGCGAGCTTTGCGCTTTCGGCCTCGCCAAGCGTCGCCTCGAGCGCCTTAGCGACTTCATGCAGGCTATCCATCGCGGTCCAGATGCTGTGTTCGTCTTCGCTTGATTCCACATCTTCCGCGCCGGCTTCCAACGCGGCTTCAAACACGCTGTCGGCATCGCCTGCATTGATTGGATAGGTGATCAGGCCCATCCGGTCGAACCCATGGCTCACCGCGCCCGATGCACCAAGATTGCCGCCATTTTTGCTAAATGCCGTGCGCACATTGGTTGCGGTGCGGTTGCGGTTGTCGGTCAATGCCTCAACGATGATCGCAACGCCGCCGGGGCCATAGCCTTCATAGCGCATTTCATCGTAGCTTTCCGCGTCGCCGCCCGCTGCCTTGTCGATCGCACGCTGGATATTATCCTTGGGCATAGATTGCGCCTTGGCTGCGTTGACGGCAAGGCGCAGACGCGGATTCATGTCGGGATCGGGCATGCCCATTTTCGCCGCAACGGTTATTTCGCGCGAAAGTTTGGAAAACTGCGCCGAACGTTTCTTGTCCTGCGCACCTTTACGATGCTGGATATTCTTGAATTTGCTATGGCCTGCCATGGCTCTGCTCTTCTCTGACTAAAGGATAGGATGCCGCGCCCTTACATCAGGCGCACGCCATTGGGCAAGTCATGTGCTTTAACGCAAATTCGCCGCAGTCGCCATCGTCATTTATCCATCGTCACGTCCTGATCACGACAGCGACGGGGTGCTGCTGCGGCGTTACGCGAGGCCAAGCGCCGATTTATAGGTGTCGAGGATCGCTTCCATTTCCTGACGATCGTCTTGGGTCATTTTGCGTAAACGCACGATCTGGCGCATGATTTTCGCGTCATAGCCTTGGCTCTTGGCTTCGGAATACACATCGCGGATGTCGTCGGCGATGCCCTTTTTCTCTTCTTCCAAACGCTCAATGCGCTCAATGAAAAGACGCAGTTGATCGGCTGCGATATTGCCTTCGGCCATGATATTCTCCCTGTGGTGTTAGTTGGGGCAGAGGCCCCGAATCAAGATGACAGCGCCTTAATGCGATGGGGCGTTTTTCGCCACGCTTTCCTGCATGCGTTGCAATTGCTCGGGCGTCGCTTCGCTTTGATATTTTGCTTTCCACTCTGCGGCGGGCATGCCGTGGATAAGCGTTCGCGCTTCATCCTTGGTGAGCTGCCCGTCTGCTTCCATCACCCAGTCGGCCAGGCAATTGCGGCAAAAGCCGGCTAGGCCCATCAAATCGATGTTCTGCGCATCATGCCGGTGTTGCAGATGTGCGACGAGGCGGCGAAATGCCGCGGCGGCGGCGGCGTCTGAAATGTGCGTATCCTGTTGCATAGCTATGCGCCCTTTGCGTTGTTGATGTGCCGCGTTATGGGGAAGGCGAACGTCAAAATCCATATCGCGGAGCCAATTTCATGCAATATCACAAACCCCGCATGCGCAAGGTCCGCATATTGGCGACATTGGGCCCAGCGAGCGACACGCCTGAAATGATCGAAAAGCTGTTCCGTGCAGGCGCAGATGCTTTCCGCGTCAATATGAGCCATGGCGAGCAAGCCGATAAAGCGCAGTTGATTGCCAATATCCGCGCGCTGGAAAAGGCGTATAACCGGCCGACAACCATATTGGTTGATCTGCAAGGTCCCAAATTGCGTGTGGGAAGCTTTGCCGAGGGCAAGGTTGAACTGCACACGGGCGACAGCTTCCGGCTGGATACGGACCCGACGCCGGGGGATGCGCAGCGTGTGCATTTGCCGCACCCCGAAATTTTCGCAGCGTTGGAAGTCAATGCACGGCTGTTGCTCGACGATGGCAAGTTGGTGTTGCGGGTAACCGAGATTGGCCCGGACCATATTATAACGAGGGTCGAGGTTGGCGGGATGTTGTCGAACCGCAAGGGCCTTAATGTTCCGGACGTTGTGATCCCGATTGCCGCGCTGACCGAAAAGGACCGCTCGGACCTCGCCTTTGCCTTGGAGCAAGGGGTGGACTGGATCGCCATGTCCTTTGTCCAACGGCCAGAAGATGTCGCCGAAGGCAAGAAGCTGATTGGCAATAAGGCGGCTTTGCTGGCTAAGATCGAGAAGCCTGCCGCCATCGGGCGGTTGCAAGAAATCATTGAGTTGGCCGATGGCGTGATGGTTGCCCGCGGCGATCTGGGCGTTGAAATGCGCCCTGAACAAGTTCCGCCCTTGCAGAAGAAGATTGTGTCGACCGCACGGCGCATGGGCAAACCGGTGGTTGTGGCAACGCAAATGCTGGAATCGATGATCGTCTCGCCATCCCCCACCCGCGCAGAGGTTTCGGACGTTGCGACCGCAATCTACGACGGTGCCGATGCCGTGATGTTGTCTGCGGAAACTGCGGCCGGGGCGTGGCCGATTGAGGCGGTGTCGATCATGGACCGCATCGCGCAAGAGGTTGAAGGCGACCCTGATTTCTTCAAGCGTATCCATTTTACCGAAACACCAGCAGATGGCTCCACCGCCGATGCGTTGGCCGAGGCCAGCGGGCGGATTGTCGACACAGTGGAGACCAGCGCGATCGTCTGCTTCACCTCATCAGGCTCCACTGCGCGCCGCATATCGCGTGAACGCCCTTCTGTGCCGCTTCTGGTGTTGACGGCAAGTCAGTCGACCGCGCGGCGCCTGGGTTTGCTGTGGGGTGCCTTTGCCGTGCGGACCAAGGACATTGGGTCGTTCGAAGAAATGGTCGCCAAGGGCAAGCGCATGGCGCTGCGCTATCATTTGGGTGTCGCTGGTGGCCGTATTATCATCATGGCAGGTGTGCCGTTCGGGACGCCGGGATCAACCAATGTGCTGCATATCGTGCGCCTAACGGGTGACGAATTGAAGGACCATTAAGACTGTACGATTTGGCTAAGGCAACAAAAGGCTGCTGTCGCCATAGCTGTAGAACCGGTATTCGTTGGCGATCGCATGCGCATAAGCCGCTTGCATCGTCTCGCGGCCCATCAACGCGCTGACCAGCATGAACAGCGTTGATTTCGGCAGATGGAAATTGGTCATCAGGCCGCCAATCGCCCTGAATCGGTAACCCGGTGTGATGAAGATGTCGGTGTCGCCTTCGAACGGGTGCAGGACGCCCTGTGCATCTGCTGCGCTCTCCACCAGACGGAGCGACGTTGTGCCAACCGCGATCAACCGCCCGCCAGCTGCGCGCACATTGTTCAACCGTGTGGCCGTTTCGGCGTCAATGCTGCCCCACTCGCTATGCATGCGATGTTCAGTTGTATCGTCTGCCTTAACGGGCAGGAATGTGCCCGCACCCACATGCAGTGTCAGCGTCGCCGTCTCGATACCCGCCGCTTGGACCGCATGCATCAATTCCGGCGTGAAGTGCAAAGAGGCCGTGGGCGCGGCAACGGCGCCATCCTTTTGCGCGAACATCGTCTGATAATCTTGCGCATCGCGTGCGTCGGTCGGGCGCTTGCCTGCGATATAGGGTGGTAAGGGCATAGTCCCTGCACGGTGTAGCAGGGTTTCGACAGGTTCATCGCCTTCGAAATGCAGCGTGAAGCTGCCGTCGTCATGGCGTTCTTCGGCCGTCGCGCTAACGCCATGACCAAACTCAACGCTGTCCCCGGGGTGCAAGCGTTTGGCATTGCGGATGAACGCCTGCCAGCGGCGCAGGTCGATCCTTTTATGCAGCGTTGCGCCGATGGTCGCATCGCCACGTTTCCCATGCAGCTGCGCCGGTATAACCCGCGTATCGTTGAAGATCAGGCAATCGCCCTTGCACAACATTGCCGGCAGGTCACGCACCACTTGGTCGCTTAGGTTGCCCCCAGCACCAACACATAGCATTCGCGCCGAATCCCGGGGCGCAACAGGGCGCAGGGCAATCCGCTCGGGCGGAAGCTCGAAATCGAATAAATCAACACGCATGGAAAGCTATGCCCGATTAAGTACCGCTAAGCTGGTCTAAGGTAATCGCCGCCTCAGGCGCCACGGCAGCAGTCGGCGCAGCAAAGGCCGGTGGCGCGACATTATCAGATGCTATCGATGCTTGAGCGACTGTGCTTGGGTTCACTGGCGGCTCACCGCGCTCAATTGCGTCCACAAACTGCATGCCCGATGTTACGCGACCAAAGACGGTGTATTTTTTATCAAGGCTGAAGCGGGGTTGGAAGCAAATGAAGAACTGGCTGTTGGCCGTATCGGGTTCATTCGTGCGCGCCATCGATACGGTGCCGCGCAAATGCGGGGTGTCGTTAAATTCTGCCTTAAGGTCGGGAAGCTCCGATCCGCCTTGACCGGTACCCTTGGGATCACCCGTTTGCGCCATGAAGCCATCGATTACGCGGTGAAAAATCACGCCGTTATAAAAGCCTTTCCGCGTCAATGTTTTGATGCGCTCGACATGCGCCGGGGCGACAGCGGGGAACATTTGAATGGTAACGCGGCCGCCGGTCGACAAATCTAGCACCAGCATGTTTTCCAGATCCTGCGCGGTTGGCGTCGGTGCAGGCGCGGCAGTTTGGGCCATAGCCGGAGACAGCGCCACAGCAACGATGCCGATTAAGAGAATAGTCAGCTTTGAAAAAATCGAACGAAGGGACATGAATTGCGTGCCTCAGAGGACTGGATGACCATCCTTTAACCAACGACGATGTCGCTGTCATGAACCATTTTCAGTGGCGCGCCAGTGCAGCGGCAAACGGCATCGAATGGGCTTCATTCCCACTGTTGCATAAAGGTGACATTTTTGAAATATATTTGTAACTTGCCTTCAATTTGTTGCGTGAACCATGAACATTTGGCAATGCACGCCCAATCCGGATGCAATCCATGGCGTTGCGGGCGCTGTTTGTGCGCCTTGCGTTCATGGAAAAGCAAGGGAGTTGTAGAGCCAACGGGTCGGCAGCTATGTTGCCAATCGAAGGCGTTAAATAAGGGGCAATACCGTGAAAAACACACGTATCAGCAATTTGAAATATGCAGCGGCACCGCTTGCACTGGGTCTGGCGTTGATCTCAACGCCGTCATTCGCTCAGGATGCGGCCGCAGAAGAAGCCAGCAGCGAAATTATCGTTACGGGTTCGCTTATTACCAATCCGAATCTGGAGCGTTCGGCTCCGGTTAACTCAACTTCTTCGGAAGAAATGGAACTTCTGCAGTCCAATCTGGCAGAAGAACTCCTTCGTGAAATCCCAGGCGTTGTTGCTTCGATCGGTTCTGCCGTCAATAACGGCAACGGCGGCGCGTCCTACGTGAACTTGCGCGGCATCGGTTCAAACCGCAACGTCGTTTTGCTTGACGGTGATCGGATCGTTCCTGCGGGCTTTGGCGGCCAGGTCGATTTGAACAACATTCCGCTCGCTCTGGTTGAGCGCGTCGACGTTCTCACCGGCGGTGCATCTACGACTTATGGCGCTGACGCCGTTGGTGGTGTTGTTAACTTCATTTTGAAGAATGATTTCTCTGGTTTGGAAGCCCAGGCTTCGCAGCAGCTCACCGAAAAAGGTGACGGCAACGTTTTCCGTGCTGACGTAACAATTGGCGCAAACTTCGATGATGGCCGTGGTAACGCCGTGTTCGGCATTGGCTACCAGCAAGCAGATGCAGTATATCAAGGTGCGCGCGATGTATCGCTCACGACCCTTGATACCTACAGCGGCACGGCGCTTGGTTCGGGTACGTCAGACCCTTCGCGTTTCTCAGGCAGTCGTCTGGTTAGCGGTACGGGCAATGGCGGTACTAACCAGATCAACGCAGCTGGACAGCTCGTTCCAACGTTCCAAACGTTTAACTTCAACCCATATAACGTCTTCCAGACGCCGTTCGAACGTTACAACATGTTTGGCCAGGCACGCTACGAAGTCAGCGATGCGGTCGAAGTATATTCACGCGGCCTGTTCTCCAAGAACACTGTAAACACGATCATCGCTCCATCAGGCGCGTTCAGCATCGCCGTGAACATTCCTTTGAACAACCCATTCTTGCCAGCCGCTGCGCGTAACCAGTTCTGCGCATTCGACGTGAACCCAAGCGCGTCGGTGTATACTCCACGCTTCACACAGGCGCAGTGCGATGCCGCAGCTGTCTCAACCTTGCGTCCTGGTCAGGCCGGTTATCTTGAAATCGGTACTGGTGGCGCGTCTGCAACTGCTACAACGTCCGGCAACGGTCTTGCAGTATTGCAAGCATGGCAGCCATTCGACGTTAACGGCGATGGCACGATTTCAGCAGGTGAAGGTTACAACCCTAACCCGCAGTCACTTTTTGCCCGTCGCGCTGTTGAAGCTGGCCCACGTATTTCCGAATATGTCACGACCGTATTCGATTACCGCCTGGGTGCCCGTGGTGCGATCACTGACTCAGTCGACTGGGATATCACAGGTGCCTATGGCCAAAGTGAAAACATTCAGACGATTAAGGGTTATACCTTAAACTCGCGTTTCCGTCAGTCGCTTCGCGCAGGCGGAACGGCTGCGGCACCAGTCTGCTTCGACACATCAAATGGTTGCGTTGCTGCCAACGTTTTTGGCACCATCCAGCAAGCAGCAATTCCGTTTTTGGTTCAGGAAAGCACGGCCTTTACGAAAACCTCGCTTGCTCAAGTTAAGGGAACCATCAACGGCGATGCGGGCGTTACCAGCCCATTTGCCGAAGAGCCCGTGGCATTTGCAGTCGGCGGTGAATTCCGTAAATACACCGCACGTCAGGGCGCAGATGCGCTTGCCAAGGGCGGCGATCTTGGCGGTGCCGGCGGTGCAACACCAGACATCAAAGGCGGCTTCGACGTGTATGAAGCCTTTGGTGAAGTTGTTGTGCCAGTGGCCAGCGACAAGCCATACATCCACAGCCTTACTGTTGAAGGCGGCCTTCGTTATTCGTCATACACAGTCGACGCACCAGGGAACCCATCGTACAACACCACCACCTTTAAGGCTGGCGGTACTTGGGAGCCAGTCGAAGGTCTTGCGGTTCGCGGTAACTTTGCCCGCGCCGTTCGTGCACCGAACATTGGTGAACTGTTCTCACCAGTGAACACGGGATTGACCAACCTTGGTACCGACCCATGTGCGACGTTGACCACGGCTGGCGCTGTGTTGCCAGGACGTCCGGCAACTGGCCCAACCGGTGAGCTTCGTGCCGTCTGTTTGGCGCAAGGTGCCAATTTGGGCAACATCGGTTCGATTCCTCAGCCTAACGCAGGCCAGGTGAACTCGACTGGTGGTGGTAACGTGAACATTAAGCCTGAAACGTCGGACAGCTTCACCATTGGTGCGATATTCCAGCCAGCTATTCTCCCAGGCTTCACTGCATCGCTCGATTATTACAAAATCAAGGTAACGGGTGCGATTTCGTCGCCTACCCCTGGCGACATAATTGCAGCTTGCTTTGGTACGAACGTATTCAGCCCAGTTGCTGGCGCATCGACCTCGGCAGCTTGCACCAGCATTCGCCGTAGTCCTGCCGATGGCAGCTTGAGCGGTGACCCAAGCACTTTCACTGGCCTGCCTTCGGTTCTGTCGAACGCGGGTGCCATTGAAACTGACGGCATCGACTTGATTATGAACTACAAGACGGATCTCACCGACAAAATCGGTTTGGCCCTGTCGTTCAACGGTAACTACACGTTCACTTCGACGTTCAACGCGTTCGTGGCGAACCCAGAATCCGTCAATCGCGATTGTACTGGATATGTCAGCTCCAACTGTGGTTCACTGCAGCCAGACTTCTCATGGTCGCAGCGTACAACATTGTCGTACGGCAAGTTCGACGTTTCGTTGTTGTGGCGTCACCTGTCTGCGATCGAGCAAGAGCCACTTGACGTGGCTGACGGTGGAGCGTTCTTTAGCGGAACGATCGGTGCGTCGGTCCCGGGCCTTGGCGGTCAGACACTTAACTTCGGCAAGATCAAAGCCTATGACTATTTCGATCTGTCGGCGCGTATCAATGCCAGCGAAAATCTGACCTTCACCGTTTCTGCTCAGAACTTGCTGGACAAGGATCCGCCGGTAACCGGCAACAATGCCGGTTCGACATCGTACAACAGTGGCAACACCTTCCCGTCGACATACGACGCGTTGGGACGTCGCTATGCTGTAACGGCAAAGCTGCGCTTCTAATTTGAAGAGCACTTAAAGAAACAAGGGGGCGGGCAGCGATGTCCGCCCCTTTTGTTTTGCCAAGCCACGACGCCGAACCATGACGCCGAACCATGACCCGCTACGCTGGGTTAGGTCAGTTTAGGTAAAGCCCGGCCCCCAAGAGGTCTGGCCGACGGCTTCAAAAGCGAAGGGCATGTTCCAACGTCAATGGGATATTGGCAGATTGCGCGACTGCTTCGGTCCAAATCAGGACCTTTTCAATTTCATCGCCATGCGCCATCTGCGCCAATTCATATTCCGCGCGCCGGTCCTCTGTCCGGAAACTGCCGCCAAACTTGCTATGGGTGGCAAAGGCGGGATGCGCTGCGTTGGCTGCGGCATGACCGCCAAGTCCAAAATGGGACACAGCAGCTGCAAGAGCTTCGCCGGGATTTGAGGTGAGCCGTTCGCTGTCCAACGTCGCAATGCGTTCAGCTCCGACCTTTCGCGCAATGTCATGAAACAGTTTTTGCTGCGCCAACCAGCCGACCGCGGCGATTTGTAAATCGGTCTGCCGGAAATAATCACTCGGCTCAAAACCAAGCTCCACTATGCCGTCTGCAATTTGCCCCTCCAATAACTCGCGACACCACAGCCGACACCAGAGACCTTTGCGGGCCACAGACAAAAGAAACACCGAAAGTGGCGCATACAGAAGAATGGCCTTGCTTGTTGGCCGCATTGTAAGGGCGGCGGGCGCAAGTGCATTGAAGATATTGGATGGCTTTACGACAACCGCCGAATCATCACCAAAGGGGCGCGACAGCATATGCAGTGCATCGCCCAACCGTTCGGCCACCGCCACCGGTGGCGCGCCGCGACGGCGAAAGCCGACAATGTCGTTCAACAAAACTGGTTCCTTTAAACCCATCGACAGGCCAGGCAGATCAAACCCGTTGGCGAACATGGTCGATGCACAAAAGGCGGAATGCAAAATAAAATGCAGGTCAGCGTTTTCAGCATTGCGCGCCTTGGCTTCTCGCCGCGATAAGACGATCGGGCGTGGCTCCATGCCAAGATATTCATCGGTGAGGAAGGTGGCGGCATTGTGCGCTGAACGGCTTACCTGACGCAGATGGAAGGCATCTGCGGACGCGTCATACCGATGCGCAAGCCAGGCGCCGTCGTTCCATATGTCGCTATTATTACGCACCATGACGCCTTCGACCTTGCCGTTTATAACGGTAAATGGCAAGCATTCACCTGATGAATCAGAGCGCACCACCGGCCGAAGCGGCCCGACTGAACAGCCAAGGCATGCTTGCACTGCGGGCCGGAAACTATGCCGAGGCGGAGAGCCTGTTTGTGGCGGCAGTTATGCATGACACTTTGTCCAGTGCGCTTTGGCGAAATGTTGCAACGGCTCGGCGCGCGCAAGGCGATGACGAAGGCGAAATGCAGGCGCTGGATGCAGCTATCAACATCGACCGCCGGGACTTTATGGGCTGGCTCCGCAAGGCCGAATTGCATGAACGTACCGGTGAAAAGGCACAAGCGCTGACCGCTTGGAGCGGCGTGCTGCAAATGGCGGCGCATGCATCAGAGCATTCTCCGGATATTGCCGCGGCATTGCAAAGGGGACAGGCGTTTGTTTCGCAAGCGACGCTTCAGATTGCGGATGCGGTTAGTACGGAACTGGCGCCATTATCTGCCGCCATGGATGAAACAGAACTGCGCCGCAGTCAGGCATTTGTCGATGTGGCACTGGGCCGTCGGCGGACCTATGTAAACACATGCGAAGGCTTATATTACCCCTTCCTTCCGGCGGATGAATTCTTCGACAGGCATCATTTCCCATGGATGCCTGCCATTGAAGCTGCCACAGACGAAATACGCAAAGAATTAGAGGCGCTGCTTGCCGATCCGGGCGACGCGTTGCGGCCTTATGTTAAGATGGATTCGGGCACCCCTGAGAATAAATGGTCAGCTCTCGACCGGTCCCTTGACTGGGGTGCATGCTTTTTGTGGGAATATGGGCAACCAAATAACCCCGTTTTAGACCGCTGCCCGCATACGGCGGCAGCCCTGGCCAGCTTACCGACCGCAGCCCTTCCGGGTCGTGCACCCAGTGCATTTTTCTCCATACTGAAGCCGCATACCCGAATTCCGCCACATACAGGTGTGACGAATACCCGTGCGATTGTTCATTTGCCTTTGATAGTGCCCGAGAATTGTGGTTTCCGCGTTGGCGGCGAAACCCGTGAATGGCAGGTCGGGAAGGCTTTTGCCTTTGATGATACCATCGAGCATGAAGCGTGGAATGATAGCGATCACAATCGTGCAGTACTTATCTTTGACGTGTGGAACCCGCATTTAACTTTCGCTGAACAAAATGTCATTTCCCGTTATTATACTGCGGCTGACGCAACGGATTTTAAGCTTACACATTGATTTACTATATTTTTATCCTCTTTACTTTTACTGAATAACGTCTGTGTTAGTTGCAACCCGACACTCAAGGGAGTTATATGGTCATGCGGTCAATCCTATTTATAACCTTAACCATTGGTATCATGACGTCGGCCTTAGCCCAGGCACCAACTTCGGCGCCTGTAAAAGCGCCCGCGCCAGCGCCTGCATCGGTATCGCAGAGCGGCACTTCGGCCTTAGTACCCGATGCAACCCTCTCCCAATCAGATGAAGCCATTCGGTGCCGCACTGTGAGGGTGACGGGTTCACTGGTGAAAAAAGGGAAGGTGTGCAAGACATTGGCGCAGTGGCGCCAGATAACAGAATCTGGTAATGCTCTCGCCCGTCGCTTGGTGGAGGACGGAACTTCACGCCCAGGCGGTCAGTAAAGCTACTTTTGCCGACTATATTCCGAAAATCAATTTGAGGCGCTCAAAAGATTTTTCATGACTACTCTATAACATTCTGATTACGGGCACTTAGCTCCATAAGCAGAATGTTCTCGGCGCAAAGTGCTCCCCTTTACGACAAACTTCAAAGCCCCATCACCCTCGTCAACCGCGACTGTGCTGCCATCTGGAATATCACCGCGTAACAGCATGTCGGCCAGGGGGTCCTGAACATAACGCTGAATAGCACGCTTCAGCGGGCGTGCGCCGTAGACCGGATCATATCCCACCCGGCCAAGCCATGCCTTCGCCTGTTCCGTCAGCGACAGCGTTATTTTTCGATCCTTCAGCAAATTCTGCACGCGCTGGACCTGAATATCGACAATCGGCGCCATATGATCGGGGCCCAAGCGGTGGAACAATATGACTTCGTCCAACCGGTTCAGGAATTCGGGCCGGAAATGACCGCGCACCATGTCCATCACTTGCGGTTCGACCTCTTTTACATCTTGCCCGTCTTCCAGCGCGGCGAGATGCTGGCTGCCCAGGTTGGAGGTCAAAATGATCAGGGTGTTTGAGAAGTCTACCGTGCGGCCCTGACCATCTGTCAGGCGGCCATCATCCAACACCTGAAGCAGGATGTTGAACACGTCGGAATGGGCTTTCTCGACCTCGTCAAATAGGACGACTTGATAGGGCCGACGACGTACGGCTTCGGTGAGCACACCGCCCTCCTCATATCCGACATAGCCCGGAGGCGCGCCGACGAGCCGCGCGACGCTATGCTTTTCCATAAACTCGGACATATCGATGCGGACCATCGCATTGTCATCGTCGAACAGGAACGAAGCGAGCGCCTTCGTCAATTCAGTCTTGCCGACGCCCGTTGGCCCAAGGAACAGGAATGAGCCCAGCGGGCGGTTCGGGTCCTGAAGCCCGGCGCGGGAACGACGGACGGCCTTTGACACCGCCGCGACCGCATCCTTCTGGCCAATGACGCGCGCGCCGATAAGCTGTTCCATGTTGAGCAGCTTGTCGCGTTCGCCCTCAAGCATTTTGTCCACCGGAATGCCAGTCCAGCGGCTCACCACGCCGGCGATATCCTGTGCGGTCACTTCTTCGCGCAGCATCGCATTGCCTGCTGCGGCCTGGGCGACCTCCAGTTGCTTTTCCAAGCCGGGTATCGTGCCATATTGCAGCTCACCCGCCTTGGCGAGGTCGCCCGAACGCTGCGCTTGTTCCAACTCGATGCGGGCGCCATCAAGCCGTTCTTTGATCTTCGCTTCAGCGGAAATCTTGTCTTTCTCCGCCTGCCAACGCTGCGTCAGTTCAAGCGACTGCTGTTCCAGATTGGCAAGCTCGCCCTCCAGATTGGCCAAACGATCCTTCGACGCGGCGTCGCTTTCCTTGCCAAGCGCTTCGCGTTCGATCTTCAGCTGGATGATGCGCCGGTCGAGCGTTTCAATCTCTTCAGGCTTTGATTCTACTTCCATCCGCAAGCGCGATGCCGCCTCGTCCATCAGGTCGATGGCCTTATCGGGCAGAAATCGATCCGAAATATAGCGATGCGATAAGGTCGCGGCGCTTACCAACGCGCCATCGGTGATCCGCACGCCATGATGAAGTTCGTATTTTTCCTTTAACCCGCGCAAAATCGAGATGGTGTCCTCGACCGTCGGCTCGCCCACAAAAATGGGCTGAAACCGGCGCTGCAGTGCGGGGTCTTTCTCGACATGTTTTTGATATTCATCGAGCGTCGTTGCACCAATGCAATGCAGTTCCCCGCGGGATAAAGCCGGCTTTATGAGGTTGGCGGCATCCATCGCGCCTTCGCCTTTGCCCGCGCCAACAAGCGTATGCATTTCGTCGATGAACAATATGATGTCGCCCTCGGCCTGCTTGACCTCGTCGAGCACGCCCTTCAACCGCTCTTCAAACTCGCCGCGATATTTTGCCCCTGCAATCAGCGCGCCCATATCGAGCGACAGCAATTTGCGGTGCTTCAAGCTATCGGGCACATCGCCATTGGCGATGCGCAAGGCCAGCCCCTCGGCAATCGCGGTTTTGCCAACGCCGGGCTCGCCGATCAGCACGGGATTATTCTTGGTACGGCGGGCGAGGATTTGGATGGTGCGGCGGATTTCTTCGTCGCGGCCGATGACGGGGTCAAGTTTACCCGCGCGCGCAACTTCCGTCAGGTCGCGTGCAAATTTCTTGAGTGCGTCATAGCGGTCTTCGGCGCCAGCGGTGTCAGCAGAACGGCCACCCCGCAGGTCGTTGATCGCGGCGTTAAGGCCCTCGGCACTGACGGCTGCTGCTGCCAACGCCTTGCCTGCGGTGGTGGTCTTGGCGAGTGCCAACGCAAGCAACAAGCGTTCAACGGTGACATAGCTGTCGCCCGCCTTTTGCGCGACCTGTTCGGCGGCATCGAGCACGCGCACCGCGTCATTGTCGAGGCCAGGTGTTTGTTGCGCGCCGCCGCCGGATACCGCAGGCACCTTTGCCAAGGCCGCGTCGGTCTCGCGCAAGGCGGTTGCCGCATCCCCGCCAGCGGCCTTGATCAGGCCCGACGCCATGCCTTGCTCATCTTCAAGCAAGGCTTTCAAGAGATGCTCAGGCCCAATTCGCTGATGGCTCATGCGAATGGCAACGGTCTGTGCACTTTGCAGAAAACCCTTAGCCCGGTCAGTGAATTTTTCGAGGTTCATGCGCTAATTCCCAAATGGCGTTGAAGCCCTTGTGCACAAAGACTCCAGCTACACACAGAATGTAGTGCGCCATTTTCGCAACACAAGTGCGAGGGCCATTCAACGGACATGCGCCGCCGCAGATATTATCTCCAGTTGCGGGCAAGCGCATCGAGCAGTTGCACGCCCCAGCCTGATGCCCCCTTTGGCGTCACCGGACCGGCCTTGTCCGCCCAGTTGACGCCCGCAATATCAAGATGCGCCCAAGGGACATTTTTATCGACGAAGAAGCCAACAAAGGTCGCGCCTAAGCCAGCACCGGGTCCGCCGCCTTCAACCACATTTTTGATGTCGGCTATGTCGGATTTCATATCATTGAGATAGTTTTTGTGCAGCGGCATCCGCCAGACATCTTCACCCGTTGCCGTGCCCGCTGCGGTGACCGCTGCTGCCAACCGGTCGTCACGGCTGAACAAGCCGGCATATTCGTCGTTCAGTGCGCCAACGATAGCGCCTGTCAGCGTCGCCATGTTCACCAAAGCGCCAGGTTTTTTATTGGCGACAACATATTCATTGGCGTCTGCCAACACCAAGCGGCCTTCGGCGTCTGTGTTCAGGATCTCAATGGTCTTGCCGCTCATTGTGCGGACGACGTCGCCGGGACGCTGCGCATTGCCGCCGGGCATATTTTCAGACAGCGCGGCAACGCCAATGACGTTAACCGGCGCCTTTGACTTTGCCAGCGATAACACAGCGCCCATGATGTTGGCTGCGCCAGACATGTCCGCCTTCATCTCCCACATGCCGGCACCGGGCTTGAGCGATATGCCGCCGGAGTCAAAAGTAATGCCTTTGCCGACCATCGCCAATGGCGCGCCATCGCCAGCGCCGCGATATTCAACGATCATCAGGCGCGATGGGCGGCGTGAACCTTGGCCGACGCCAACAAGCGACCCCATACCCAGTTTACGCATCATCGGCTCGTCCAGCACTTCAATCTTGACGTTCGCTGTGCTGCCAAATGCGGCGCGGACGCGCTCAACAAAGGTTTCAGGGTAAATCACATTAGCAGGCTCGGACGCTAGGTCGCGCGATAAGGCTACGCCTTCGGCTAAGGACGCATGGCGCGACTTCCATAAAGCCTCTGCGCTGCCCGCATCGCTGCTGACGATGGTCACTGGGTTTGTGGGCGGCGTTTTGCGGTCGACGGTTTTATAGCGGTCAAACCGATATTGGCCCATGGCATATCCCAAAGCGGCGGAAGCGGCTTCGTCTTGATTGAAGGCGCCTGTGATCGTCACTGGCTGTACCTCATCGCGCAAATCCTGCGCGGCTTTGCCCGATGCGTTGCGGATGTGGGTGACGTGGTCACCCTCCTCGCCAACCCCGCTCAGTATGATGCGCGCATAATTGCCAATGCCGCGTAGTGACAAGGAACTGCCCTCTTTGCCTTCAAACTTTGCCGAAGCGATGGCCGCGTTCACTGCTTGCGCCGTCGCCGCATCAACCACATTCGATGGCAGCGTTGCATTGCGCATCAATATGACCAGCGCGCCGGACGTCGGCGCGGTCGTCGCGAAATTGATGGGCCGTGTTTGCGAATGCGCAGCCGCGGACGGCGATACGCCCGATCCAATGACATCGGCTTGCGCAAATGCGGGGGTGATTGCGGCGCTTGCAAGTGCAAGGGCAAAGAAGTTGCGATTCATCGAGGGACTTTCCTTTCCGTAAATCTTGGTTATGCCGATCATGTAAGCAAATGAACCGATGTGACAAGGTCTCATTGCAGGGGGAGAGTATAATGCGGAAATTTTTATGGGCGTCTTTGGCGCTTGTGGGTGTTGTTGCGGGTGCAGGCGCGCTTTGGGAACCGCTGGCGGCGACCGGATATGAAGCGCCAAAAGGCACATATGATGTCGAAATCGTGCGCGACGAATTTGGGGTGCCGCATATCAATGGCAAGACCGATGCCGACACCGCTTATGGCCTTGCTTACGCCCATGCCGAAGATGATTTTTCGACCATAGAAGATGTCGTTGCCATGACGCGTGGTCGCTATGGAGCGCTCGCCGGTTCCGATGGCGCAAAGGTCGACTATGTCATGCACCTGCTGGGTGCGCGCGAAACGGCCGAGAAGCATTATATGGAATTGTCGCCTGAGGTTCGGGCGGTGTGTGAGGCCTATGCCGCTGGTTTGAACTATTATGTGTCCAAGCATCCGGGCGAAGTGCGGCTGTCGAAGCTGTTTCCCGTGACCGGAAAAGACATCGTCACTGGCTTTGTGCTGCGTGCGCCCTTCTTTTACGGGCTGGACGGGACAATCGCTGCACTTACCGAAGGCAAGCCGCAGCCGAAAGACAGCGCTGCGCCTATGACGCCGATTGGCCGCGATCCCGATTTGAATGGCTCCAATGCATTTGCGATTGCGCCAAAGCGCATGGCCGATGGCAAGACGTGGCTGATATCCAACTCGCATCAGCCATATGAAGGGCAAGTTGCATGGTATGAGGCGGTTACGCATTCGGGCGAAGGGCTGGATATGGCGGGCGCTTTATTCCCTGGATCGCCTTTCGTGTTGCTTGGCCATAACCGCAATCTTGGGTGGACCAACACCGTCAACCGCCCCGACCTTACCGATGTCTACAAATTGGTGATGAATAAGGCCGGTGACAAATATCGGTACGACGGAAAATGGCTACCACTGGTCACCACCCGTGTCTGGTTGCCCGTCAAAATGGGGCCATTCGCTTTGCCCGTGCCGCAGACAGTGCACCGTTCGATCCACGGGCCAGTGATCAAAAACGACAAGGGCTATTTCGCTATCCGCTATGCCGGTATCGACAGCGTTAAAGCCGTTGAGCAATATTATCGTAATACAAAGGCGACCAATTGGGACGAGTGGAGCAAATCCATGTCGATTGGCGGTGTCCCCGCCACAAACTTTATCTATGCCGACAAAACGGGCCGCGTTGCCTATATCTACAATGCGCTCTTTCCAGACCGTAAACCGGGCTATGATTATACTAAGCTGCTGCCGGGCGATACGTCCGCAGTTATTTGGGCCGGGCCAGTTGGCTTTGACCGATATCCCAAAATTGTGGATCCAGCATCTGGCTTTGTCCAGAACGCCAACAATACGCCGTTTCTGGCGGCTGGGCCGGGCTCCGAAATGGACCCGTCGGCCTATTCCCCCTATTTGGGCATTGAACTTGGCATGACCAACCGTGGCTTGCGCGCAACTGAGTTGCTGGCCGCCGATACATCGATCACGCCAGACGAGTTGCTCGCGATCAAGATGGACATGACCTACAGCAAACAAAGCTGGGTAGGGGCTTGGATGGCGTCCTTTGCGGCGCTTGACCTGAAAGATGCGCCGGAGCTTGCCAAAGCGCAAAAGCTGCTGGCCGGTTGGGATTGGACAAGCGATGGCAAAGGGAGTGCCGACGCTTTTGCCGAGCGTATCATTCGCTTTGGCGCCCGCCCGCACTGGCTCGGTGACACAATGCCCGATGCCCGCAATACGCTTCAGGAGGCGGTGACTGAGTTCACAAGCCGCTTTGGACGCATTGATCCACCGCTGGGCGATGTTCAGCGGTTGCGGCGTGGAAACGTCGATTTGCCGATGCTTGGCGGAACTGATGCTCTGCGCGCGACAACTGCGTGGGACGCGGATCAAGCCGATGGCAAAATGCGCGTGAAACATGGCGACAGCTACATCATGCTCGTGCGTTGGGACAAGGCTGGGAATGTGTTGTCCGAATCTATTCAACCTTATGGCGCGGCAACAACGCGGCCCGAATCGCCGCATTACACTGACCAGATGAAATTGTTCGTGGCGGGCAAATATAAGCCAGTCCATTTTGAATGGGCCGACGCCGTGAAGCACGCCAAACGCCGCTATCGGCCATGAACGCCGTTTGTCGAAAATTTTAGGCAGTTACGTTGCGTTTGCCCGCTTTGTCATTATCTTTGACGGAAATGGTTTTTAAACTTTAGGAGCAAAATATGATCCGGAAATTGACCCTCGCGCTTTTGATGTCAGGCTCAGCACTTACCGCGCAGGCCCCCGCCTTGGCACAGACGCCGGCACCTGTTTCGAAACTCGTAGACGCGGTCAACATTCCGCATGAGAAATTTACGCTCGACAACGGCCTGACTGTTTTGGTGCATGAAGATCGCAAAGCGCCCATTGTTGCTGTGTCAATCTGGTATGGCGTTGGGTCAAAGAACGAACCAAAGGGCAAAACGGGCTACGCACATTTGTTTGAGCATATCATGTTCAATGGCAGCGAAAACGCACCGGGTGATTATTTCGAATATACCAAGAAAATCGGCGCGACCGACCTCAACGGTACCACATGGTTGGACCGCACCAATTATTTCCAGACCGTACCAACCACGGCGCTGGAATCCGCTTTGTTCCTTGAAAGTGATCGCATGGGCTATCTGCTCAATGCCGTGTCAAAGGAAAAGCTTGATAACCAGATTGGCGTTGTTTCGAATGAAAAGCGTCAGGGTGACAATCAGCCATTTGGCCTGGTCAGTTACACGCAGTCAGGGACATTATTCCCCGTTGGGCACCCTTATCATCACAGCACGATCGGCAGCCTTGAAGACCTATCGGCGGCTTCGCTCGATGATATGAAAAACTGGTTCATCGACCATTATGGCCCAAATAATGCGATTTTGGTTCTGGCCGGTGACATCAATGCGGCCCAAGCAAAGCCTTTGGTGGAAAAATGGTTCGGCAAGATTAAGCGCGGCAAAGATGTGGCCCCAGTCAATGCGCCTGTGCCAACGCTCGAAAAAGACATCAAAATCGTCATGAAGGACAAGGTGCCGACCACGCGTATTTATCGTAATTGGGTTGTGCCAGGTCTTGCCGATCCCGACACGAATTCGCTGTTCGTCGGATTGAGCGCGCTTGGCGGACTGTCGAGTTCGCGTTTGGACAATATCCTTGTCCGTCAGGAACAGACTGCTGTTGGCGCGTCTGCGTATCTCATTCCATTCGTCCACGGCAGCCTTGTCAATATTCAGGTTGATGTAAAGCCAGGGGCCGATGCCGATGCTGTCGCAAAGCGCCTTGACCAGATATTGGCGGATTATATCAAAACCGGTCCAACTGCCGAGGAAGTCCAGCGCGTTGCCACGAGCAACATTGCCGCGCAAATTGATGGGCTTGAACAAGTCGGTGGCTTTGGCGGCAAGGCCGTCGCCTTGGCCGAAGGCCAGTTATATGTCGGCGATTCCGATTTTTATAAAAAGGAATTGCAGCGCCTCGCAGCGGCTAAGCCAACGGCAGTAACGGCCGCGATGCAAAAATGGCTAACGCGCCCCGTGCTGGAAATCCGTGTCGAGCCCGGCGAGCGTGAAGTTTACAAAGAAGTCGCTGCCGGAGCGGGTAGCCGGACTGGCACGCTGTCATCACCTGCATTTTACGCCCCTCCGGGCAGCGAAGACAATCTAGTGTCCTCGCCGCTTAGCTTTCAAGACCGCAGCACGTTTCCCGAGCCAACCGGAACGCCAGCGCTTGATTTCCCGACGGTCGAAGAAACGACTTTAAGCAATGGCATCAAGGTATTCTTTGCACGTCGCGCGGCGGTACCAACGGTGCGCGTGGCCGTCAGCTTTAACGCTGGTTATGCTGCCGATCCCGCCGACAAACGCGGAATCGCATCGATGATGTCGACGATGATGTCGGAGGGCACCACAAGCTTAACGTCGACCCAGATCGCCGAAACCGAAGAGAAGCTCGGGGCCGACGTGAGCGTGGGGTCGTCGCTTGACCGGACGGTTGCCAGCCTGCGCGCGGTAAAGCCAAATCTTGGACTGTCGCTCGATTTGCTTGCGGATGTGATCAAAAATCCAGCCTTTGCGACCAACGAACTGGAGCGCGTTCGCGTTCAGCAACTCACACGGATCAAGTCGGAAAATAACCAGCCACAAGGCATCGCGGTGCGCCGCCTGCCGCCATTGCTGTACGGCAAAGGCCATCCTTATGGTGGGCCACAAACAGGTAGCGGTTATGCCGAAACGGTGGCCGCTATCGGCCGCGATGATGTTGTGAATTTCCACACATCATGGGTGCACCCTGCCAAGGCCGAAATTTTCGTCGTCGGCGACACCAGCCTGAAAGAAATCAAGCCGATGCTTGAGGTGCGTTTCGGTAAATGGACGTCAAATGCAGCCCCGGCGCCGGCAAAGAATTTTGCCGTTGCGGTGCCTGCGCCCGAATCACGGATCCTGTTGATTGATCGTCCAAATTCGCCGCAATCCTTGGTGCTCGCTGGCCTTGTTTTGGATGCCAAGGGATCGGACGATTTGCTGACCCTGCGCGCCGCGAACGAGATTTTCGGCGGTGACTTTTTGTCGCGTATCAACATGGACCTGCGGGAAACCAAGGGCTGGTCTTATGGCGTACGGAGCCAAATCAATGGTGCCGAAGATCGCGTACCATTTTACATGTTCGCGCCAGTGCAGACCAACCAGACTGGACCATCGGTCAAAGTCTTGATCGACCAGTTGAAGGACTTTAACGGCGTTAAGCCGGTCACGGCGGCTGAACTGGAAAAGACCATCAAGGGCAATGTCCTCAAACTGCCCGGCAACTACGAACAATCGTCGGCTGTGCTTGGGCAAATGCAGTCGGATCGCCTGAACAAACGACCTTTCAATTATGCTGAAACATTGGCGGGTAAATATAATGGGCTGACCGCTGCAGCTTTGAACGACGCAATGCGGGTTAAGGTGGATCCATCCAAGATCACTTGGCTCATTGTGGGCGATGCGGCGAAGGTAAAGCCGCAGTTGGAAGCGCTTGGATTGCCAATTGAAATGGTGACTGAAGCTGCTAACACCAGTGCAAGCAACAGTGCTAAATAAGGAGCAAGAATATGGCAGCAGTTGATGGTGATTGGGACGTAACAATCAAAAGCCCAATGGGTGACCAGAAAGCCGTACTGACCGTCAACAGTGACGGCAGCAGCTTTTCAGGCCAAATGTCGGGTGGCCTCGGTGCGATGGACATCGCCAATGGCACAGTTGATGGCGATACGCTGAGCTGGGGCATGGACATCACTGTTCCGATGCCAATGCATCTGGATGCGACTGCAACGGTCTCTGGCGATGCGATGACGGGCGAAGTGAAGGCAGGCGCCTTTGGTTCGATGGGCTTGTCCGGAACACGCAAGTAAGAACGTCATTATCGGTGCAGATTGCGCCGCTAATCATATAAACGGGCCGTCTATCCAACCGGGTAGGCGGCCTTGTTCTATATACCGCCGATGCTTATGTTAAAGCTGCAGGCGGTTCCTTCGAATCGCGCTAACCAAGATCGGGGTCACGTCATGAGCCGACTCGTATCCAGTTCGCAGCCACGCACATCGTTAGTGCGTTGGGCATTGTTCGTGATCCCTGTCATTATGCTTCTGGGCTCGCTTTCCGGGTTGGTTGCAGGCTCAACGACGCAAAATGCTTGGTATCAAACCTTAATTCAGCCAGCCGCACAGCCCCCGGGCTGGGTATTTGGTGTGGTTTGGCCAACGCTATTTTTCCTTATGGGGCTTGCATTTGCGATGGTGCTCCACGCGCGTGGATCGCGTTACCAGACGCCGTCAATTGCTCTGTTTGTGACGCAATTCCTGATAAATCTTACATGGTCGCCGGTTTTTTTCCATTACCACAAAGTCACCGCTGCTTTTTATATCATCTTGGTCATGCTGGTCATGGCAATCGCCACCACGGTTGCATTTGCAAGGGTTCGCAAGGCTGCTGCTTGGTTGATGGTGCCCTATTTGGTTTGGATAAGCTTCGCCGCAATCCTGAATTTTCAGATTGATAATTTAAATCCCGATGCGGAAAGCCTTTACGTTCCGGCGGTGACTTCCCAAATAGGTAGTGGCGGCTAACCCCCCGACCGCAATGGAGTGAATGACATGCAAAGCGAAAAGCGCATTTTTGACGATTTGGCCAAAGTATTGAACGGTGTTGCCGGAACCGTGGCCGGAATGGGCCGTGAGGCCGAGGCGAGCATGCGCGAACGCGCGCGCGAGTGGGCTGGCGGTCTTGATCTTGTATCGCGCGAAGAATTTGATGCCGTCAAAACCCTCGCGGCCAATGCACGCGCCGAAGCAGATGCGCTTGGTAAGCGCGTTGCCGCCTTGGAAGCTGCCTTGCAGGCAAAAGGTAGCGCAGCACCTGCCAAGGCGAAGCCCGCGACCAAGTCTGCGTAACGTCCAATTTAAACTTTTCCACAGCGGGCCCACAGCCTTGTGTTGCGCGGTGACGCAAGCCCCTTGCGTGCGAGTCAGTCAAGGGGCAGACCCGACGCAACTCGACAGGCGCAATCAACATGCACGATACCGACGAACAATATGAGCAATTCGAGCGCGACGAATCCGCGCCCGTAGATATGCTCGCGGCTTTGTTCGAAGCCCGCGGATGGTCGTTTGAACTTGATGGCGAAGACGAAATAACCGCTGAATATAAGGGCAGCTGGGCCAGCTATCAGATGCGCGCGATTTGGCGTGAGGAGGACAATGCGCTTCAACTCATCATATTGCCGGACATCACAGTGCCAAGCGATAAGCGCGCGAGCGTCTACACCGCTTTAGGCCTCATCAACGAACAATTGTGGCTTGGCCATTTCGACATGTGGTCCGCCAATGGCATCTTATTGTTCCGCCACGGCAGCCTGATGGCGTCGAATGGATTGCTGGGTGTCGATCAGGCACAGACCATCATTGACGTCGCCATCGACGAATGCGAGCGTTTTTATCCCGTGTTCCAATTCATTATCTGGGGTGACAAAACCCCCGAAGAAGCCATCGCCAGCGCACTTATCGAGACGCATGGCGAGGCCTAAGTCCGCTTAAACCCGACGTTTTGCCTTAATGAGATAATGCATATAGCCCATGGCGATGGGCTTATCGCGGTCTTCCTGCCATGCCCGCGCCTCAACATTGGCCATGGTACGGCCAAGGCGCGTGACTTCGCCAACAGCAAAAGTCATCTGGCTGACGCCACCGCGCATGAAATCAACGGTTACATTAACTTGCTTAATGGCGGCATCGCTGCCTTTTGCGCGTAACGCCTGGTGAATAGCGGCGATGGCCGCAATCTCGAGCAGGCCGGAAATGGCCCCTCCATGCAGGAAGTTGGGACGCCCCTGAACGCGGTCAGTAAAGGGCATGCCAATGACTGGCGCGCCGTCCAGTTCGTCGACGATCGCCATGTCAAGCGCGCGCGCATAAGGCGGAAGGGCCAATGCCAATTCGGTCATTATACCCGGTCTCCGATGCGGATGAATGTGCCGCTGGCGTGCGCCAGAGGCTCGTCTGGGTTACCATTATGGGCAAAGCCGCGAACAAAACCTATGCTGTTGGTCAAATGGTAGCAAATGCCACGGCCATAGACGCGTTCGCCTGATGGGGAAGGCCGCAGATAGTCAATCCGCAGGTCCATCGTGACCTGCGGTCTGAATTCGCCAAGTTTGGTCCAGATCGACATGCTGGTCGCATTATCTATCAGGCTGATGATCACCGCAGAGGCCAGAATGCCGGTTTCGGGGTCGGCCACAAGATCCTCTCGCCAGTCGACGGAAAGCTCAACCCAATCATCGCCATGCCCGACATATTCCATGTCAAGAAACCCGCTATGACCAAATTTGCCCATTATTTTGTTGACCAAAGCAGGGTCAAAGGCCTCGCCCTTTGGCATGATGCTGCCCAGATCAGGTTTCCCGAATGCCATTTATTTACTCGCTATGGTTGCCGGAAATTGCGGCGTAACGCGTGCTTTGGAAAGCTGCTCATACGCAAAGCCCGCTTTTAGGACATTGTGGTCATGCCATTTTGGGCCAATGAAGCTAAGCCCGACCGGAAGCCCGGATGACAGTCCCATGGGGACGGTCAAATGCGGGAAGCCAGCAACGGCGGGCAACTGGCTGGCGCTTGGCCCCGAAAATGCATCACCCTTTCCCAATGTTGATACCCATGCGAGGCCGTTGGTCTGGGCAATGATGACATCCACCTTGTTGTTGGCGAACAACTGGTTCAGCGCATTTGTGGCAAGCCCGCGTGACGTTGCTAACGCCTGCAGATAGGCTGGGTCATCAAGACCTTTTTCCTTATCTGCCGTCTCGAACGTGTTCTGTCCAAAATGTTGCAGTTCCTTGTCGGCATGGGCGGTGTTGAACGCAATCACGTCGGCCAATGTTTTGTGCGGGACAAGGCCCTCAGGCAGGCCTTGTAAATAGGAGGCAAGGTCAGCCTTAAGCTCGGCGAGCAAAACCTTAAATTCGCCCTGTCCGATTTTTTGCCGATCAATCTTGCTGGCATCCAGAACGACAATCTCTGCGCCGCCGTCCTTCAACTTGGCAATCGCGGCGTCGAATAGCACCGCGTCGGCAGTGGGCGCCCGGATCACACCAACGCGCATGCCTTTCAAGGCATCGACAGACAAGCCAGCGGCGTAATTGCCGCGCCAGCGGTCGGCATCCACTGTCGCCGCGTCCTGCGGGTCGCTACCGGCCATCGCGGTCAGCATAATAGCCGCATCACGCACAGAGCGGGTTATGGGTCCGGCAGTATCCTGACTGTGGCTGATGGGCACAACATAACGGCGTGAGACAAGGCCAACGGTTGGTTTAAACCCAACAACGCCGTTTACGCCCGCAGGGCAGGTGATGGAGCCATCGGTCTCGGTGCCAATGGTTCCCGCGGCAAGGGCTGCCGCTGCTGCGGATCCACTGCCGCTTGATGAGCCGCAGCTGTTGCGGTCGAGCGCATGCGGGTTCTTGGTCAAGCCGCCGACCGCGCTCCAGCCGCTGGTTGAATTGTCCGACCGGATATTGGCCCATTCACTCAAATTGGTTTTGCCCAAGATCACGGCGCCTGCCGCACGCAAGCGGGCGATGAACGGCGCGTCACGGTTGGTGATATTGCCTGCAAGCGCCAGCGATCCAGCGGTTGTGGCAATGGGGCCAGCAACCTCGACATTGTCCTTCACCAAAATGGGAATGCCGTGCATCGGCCCGCGATATGTACCCGCACGCAATTCCGCGTCCATCGCGCGTGCTTGGTCAAGTGCGTCGGGAAAGGTCGCAATGACCGCATTCAGCGTTGGCCCGCTATCGTCCACTGCGGCAATCCGCGCCAGATATGCGGCGGTGATGGCTTCGCTGTTTAGCGTGCCGTCCTCAACACCGTCAGCAAGCTGGGATAGATCAAAACTTTCAATCGGCCCCGCTTTGGTAAGGTTGGCAGCCGCTTGTGCAGTCGGAGGCGGAATTGCTGCCCATACCGCGGCTGGCTGCGCTAAAGCAAAGGTGAAGGCGAGGGCGATTTTCAATTTCATGTGACGTCTCCCTTTGCCAATTCTGTTCCACGGTCGCGTGCGGCGCGCAGCGTCTGTGTCATCAATGCTTCCAAGGCGTTCGCTGAATCAAGCACGGCTAGGCCAGCGGCTGTGGTCCCGCCGGGGCTGGTAACGCGTGCCGCCAATGCATCTGGCGTTTGCGGCGATGACGCGGCAAGCATCGCTGCGCCCTCGGTCATAGACAGCGCCAATTGCGCGGCAATGTCGCGAGGTAAACCCGCCGCTGCGCCACCCTTGGTCAACGCGTCGATGAAGCGGTAGACAAAGGCCGGCCCTGATCCGGCCAGCGCCGTGACAGCGTCCATTTGGCCCTCATCCTCAATCCAGATGACCGACCCCAAAGGCGCGAGCCAATGTGCGATATCCGCGCGTTTCGTTCCGTCTGGCGCAAAGAGTGCAAGCGGCGACTTGCCGATGGCCACCGCTAAATTGGGCATGAGCCGAACGATCCGCGCGTCGGGAAAGGCGTTGCCCAGCGTGTGTGACGTTGTGCCAGCCAGTATCGAAATGACCAATGCCCCGGGTGCAAGCAATGCCGCAATGTCGGGTGCAAGCGATGGCAAAAGCTGCGGCTTGATCCCAAGCACCAAGATGTCGAATTGCCGCCCAACGTCCTGTGCCGACCGCGATAGCGCGACGCCTGTGGGCAGGTTTTCGGCGACAGGGTCAACAATATGGAAAGCATCCGGCGCCACACCTGCGGCAAGCCAACCACGCAACATCGCGCCGCCCATGTTGCCGCAGCCGTAGAAACAAATTTGAGTTGGGAAAACGGACAAAATGAAAACCTTGCGACTGTTTAGGCGAACGTCATGCCCTATCCATGCGCTAACGGCAACCGCAGGAACAGCGACAGACCCTCTGGCGCTGGTACGGGCGGCGCACCTGCATGGCGCACGGCATCTGCGCGTGCACGATTAAGGATCGCTGTTGGTACATCTGCGTCATGGAAAACATGGTCTGCCTCACCCAACAACCGCGCGGTGCGCAACGTCAGATCGTCGGGGCTATCCGAAAGCAAGGCGATTTCAATGATACGGTCACCCTTGGGCTCTTGCGCCACGTCAAGCCAGTGTGTCACCGTGTTGGCTGTGTGGTTTCCGAACGGATCCAACAGGCCGCCCGCGGCAAAGCCCTGGTCCAATGCGCGGCGGCGCTGGGGACCCTCGGGCCAGCGCACGCGGATTGCGCCGCGCGCGTCGGCAATCGCATTGGCCAGCGGCCCTAAGGTTTCGGGCAGCAATGTCTCAATCCGCTGGCGAATGGCCTTTGCCATGCCAGCCGACGCCCCGCCTGTACCCACCGCCACCAGAACGGGCGTGCGGTCAACAATAGCAGGCGTAGTAAAATCGCAGATTTCGGGGCGGTCGACGACGTTGACGAGTAACCCGCGCGCCTTCAACGCATCGGCAGACACCCGCGCCACGTCTTCGTCGGCGATAGCGACGAAAGCAATGCGCGCGTCCTTGTCATCAGCATCGACGCAGATGCCGCCAGCCCGCTCAATCAGCCGCCGCTTGGCATCCGCCATTTCACCTTCACCAACCAGAATGACGTTCCGGCCTTTCAGGTTCACAAATATCGGCAGCTGGTCCAACGCGATTTTCCTATTTCAGCCAGTCGGGCACATGTTCCGCAGCTAAAATCGTCTCAGGCGAAATCCGTTCTGCGACGACCGCGAATCTGTCACCATCGACCAGCACTTCGGGCACGAGTCCACGGCTGTTGTAAGTGCTCGCCATCGTCGCACCATAAGCGCCAGCGGTCCGAAAAATGGCCAGGTCATTGGCCGCAACCGGATCAATCTCACGCCCCATGGCAAAGGTGTCGCCAGTTTCGCACACTGGGCCAACGATATTGGCCATCATCTTTTCGCCATTGGGCGCAACTGCTTCAAAATCATGCCACGCATCGTAAAGCGCTGGGCGCGCCAGATCATTCATGGCCGCATCGACGATCACGAACGGGGCATTGCCTGCGCCGGGCTTTACGCGGATGACCCGCGTCAACAATATGCCGGCATTGCCCGCGATAACGCGGCCGGGTTCAAACATCAGGCGGACGCCCCAATCCTGGGTCACGCGCGCGACCATAGCGCCATAATCGGCTGGCTCTGGCGGATTGTCACCGTCACGATAGCGCACGCCAAGGCCACCACCCAAGTCCACATGGGTAACTTCATGCCCCTGACTGCGCAACAACTGCACAAGCACGCCGACTTTCGTAAAGGCCGTCTCAAGCGGCTCCAAGCTGGTCAACTGGCTGCCAATGTGCAGCGCCAAACCGCGCATATGCAAATTCGGAAGCACGCTCAATCGGGCGTAAATTTCGGCTGCGCGGTGAATACCAACGCCGAATTTATTGTCGGCCTTGCCGGTAGAAATCTTGCCATGCGTCCCTGCGTCGACATCAGGGTTAATACGCAACACGGCATGTGCGGTAAGTTCTAAGGAGGTGGCGATGTCTGCAAGCTCGCGGCCTTCTTCTTCCGATTCGATGTTGAATTGGCCAATGCCTGCCTTCAACGCGCGCGTGATTTCTTCCGCCGTTTTGCCAACACCTGAGAATACGATATCCTCTGCCGCCATCCCGGCGGCAAGTGCGCGGTCCATTTCGCCGCCCGACACAACATCGGCGCCATAACCCTGCCGCGCGAGAACCTTCAGCACCGCAAGATTGGGGTTCGATTTGACGGCAAAGGCAATATGCGGGTTATCAAGGCCGGACAAAGCGTCACGAAAGACCTGCGCATGGCGCTCAAATGTCGCGCGTGAATAGACATAGACAGGCGTGCCAACTGCATCCGCAATATCAGATAGCGCGACATCTTCGGCGTGCAGCACGCCATTGATGAGATTAAAATGGTTCATGGTTTATGACTTATTTTGGATTGGGTTTGGCGGATTGCGTCGGTTGTTCGGGGTTGAACGCTATGGGTTCCTCGCCCGGTGGGACGTCAAAGGGGTCGTCCTCGCGGCGGTCGGAACGTTTCAGCAATTCGTCCGTGCGACCAGGGCGTGCTTGCACCGATGGTGTGGACAAAATCGCTGACGTTTGCGCTGTCATCTGGCCATAGGCCTTGGGTGGCAAGCTGTTGCCCGTGCGGGGTTCAAGGTCGCCGACCTTGCCGCAGGCAGTGGCGGTCATTGCGATTGCGATAATCAGCAGAATAGGTTGCGACTTCATGCCTGTAGCTCCTTGTGTGCAGCAGCGATGGCTTCTCTCACGCGCACTGGCGCTGTGCCGCCGGCGCTTGTCCGGCTGGCGACAGAGCCGTCGATCGACAGGTCAGGCAATACGCAACCGGCAAGCATTGGGTTGATGGCCGCAAGGTCATCCGCCGTAATGTCCGAAAGGCCAATGCCACGCGCCTCGCACGCCTTCACAATGCTGCCAGTAACATGATGCGCCTCACGGAAGGGCATGGCAAATGCGCGGACCAGCCAGTCGGCCAAGTCGGTTGCGGTTGAAAATCCGGTGGCGGCGACTTCGCGCATGCGGGGGGCGTTGAATGTCACATTGGCGACCATGCCGGTCATTGCGGCAATGGATAAAGCCAGCAGGTCATAAGCTTCAAACACTGGCGGCTTGTCGTCTTGCATATCCTTTGAATAGGCCAATGGCAGACCCTTCATGGTGATCATAAGGCTGTTCATGCAGCCAATGATGCGCCCTGAATGCCCGCGCACCAATTCGGCGGCATCTGGGTTGCGCTTTTGCGGCATGATCGAGCTGCCCGTTGACCACGCATCGGGTAAGGTAATGAAACCGAAAGGCTGCGATGCCCATAAGATCATTTCTTCGGCCAGACGCGACAGATGTAAAGCGGTCTGTGCCGCGGCGGTTAGAAACTCAAGCGCGAAATCACGGTCGGACACCGCATCAAGGCTATTGCCCATCGGCCCGTCAAAGCCAAGCGCAGCCGCAGTTGCGGCGCGATCAATCGGGAAAGATGTGCCAGCCAATGCAGCCGCCCCCAAAGGGGAGAGGTTCAGGCGACCGCGGCAATCGGCAAAGCGGCTGCGGTCGCGCTTGGCCATTTCGTAATACGCCATCAAATGGTGGCCAAGCGTAACGGGCTGCGCCACTTGTAAATGCGTAAAGCCCGGCATGATGCTGTCGGTATGTTCTTCGGCGCGGGCAACTAGCGCAGATTGAAAGGCGCGCAAGCCAGCATCGATTTCCTGTGTCGCGTTACGAACCCACAGCCGGAAATCGGTCGCGACCTGATCGTTGCGTGACCGCGCGGTGTGCAACCGTGCGGCAGGCTCGCCAACCAAATCGCGCAGCCGCGTTTCAGTTACCATATGGATGTCTTCAAGCGCCAGATCTTCGGGCACGCCATTGGTCTGATATTCCGCATAGATCGCGTCCAAACCCTGCTGAATTGCGGCATTGTCGGCGCTCGAAATGATGCCCGCCGTCGCCAGCATATCGGCATGGGCTTTACTGCCCGCAATATCTTCCTGCCAAAGACGCTTGTCGAATGGGATTGAGGCATTTATCTCGCGCATAATGACCCCAGGGCCATCGCCAAACCGGCCGCCCCACATGCTATTGGAATTCGACATGCGCTTTGTAATTGCTCTAATCCTTCTGGTGTTGGCTGGATGCGATAAAGAAAGCCAAGCGGGGGGGCAAGCGCAACCCGCATTGGGTGCAAATTCAGGCACGGGTGCCCAAGACGATATCATGTTGAAAAGCGCAAATGGCAGTCGCGCAGCGCTCAGTTACAAGAATGCGGGTCAGAAGGCGCCAACCGCGCCTTTTGCTGATGCCAATGGGCAGGATGTGACCTTGGCGGACTTTGCCGGCAAGCCATTATTGCTGAATATTTGGGCGACCTGGTGTGCGCCGTGTAAGGCCGAAATGCCGACCTTGGATGCGCTGGCAAAGCTTGAAAAGGGCCGGATGAACGTTGTTGTGGTCTCTCAAGACTTGGAAGGTAGTGCGCCCGTCCTTGCGTTTTTCAAAGAAACGGGGGTGAAAAACCTTGTGCCGTATACTGATGCTGACAATGCAATCTTAGCTGCCTTCAACAACGCTATCGCGCTGCCGACGACCATTTTATACGACAGTGAAGGCCAGGAAGTTTGGCGGATTGTTGGCGGTGTCGAATGGAATGAAGCCGATAAGGTTAAGCTGCTCCGCGCAGCAGACTGATCCGAACGCCCTTAAAAAGGGATCTTTATCGAATATAATGTCATGTTCGGGAATGGTGGGCGCTAACGGGCTCGAACCGCTGACCCTCTCGGTGTAAACGAGATGCTCTACCAACTGAGCTAAGCGCCCCTCTCGGGAAGCGGGCCTTTGCCAAAGCTTTATGCCTTTGGCAAGCCTAATTAGATAATTAGCGCCGAACGCGTGGTGAGCGCGGCAAAATAATCATCGAGTTTTGCGGAAGTTTCGGCAGAAAGCTCAATGAATACGCGACGGGCATCCGCCGGGTCCTGACGCCGCACGAGCATTCCGCTTTGGGCCATGGCGGTAATCCACCGCAAGGCCGTTGTTGGCGGCACTGCAGCCGCGATACACAGGCTGGATACAGACACCTGCTGCCCTTCCTGCGCCGCTGCTTTGAGATCGAGCAGGATGTCCCATGCCGGGTCAGCAAACAGGTCGGGCTGAAAAAAACTGTCACGCAACCGGCGCAGCTTAATTATTTCACGCAGATTAGGCGGCCCGGCCATATGATCCGTGAACAGGCTGCTGTCAGGAAACTCCTGAAAACCATCACGCGGCGCTGGACGGAAAGACACAGGCTTTTCGGATACTTTACCTTTTTGTTCTGATTCAGCTAGGCGTGCCAAAGTTCTGGAAAATTCGGCCAGCTCATCGCTGATGCGGTGCAAAGATGCAAATTCCACCTCGCGATCTGTGTCTCGCAGTCGTGCCATGCTTTCCCGCCCAAACGCTCCTGCCAAGATTGGCATTGCCTCGACATCGTGCGCGTCAACCATAACATGATATTGGCCGAGCGGAAATGCCGCATAAATCTCTTCCACAGCATCCATACTGGACCAAATCAGTGCAATGCCGTTGTGTGCCCTAAGATAATGGTTAATCCGCGCAACACTAGCTTCGAGTACCTCCATTTCGGAGCGAAGATCAATCAATAAAAAATCGGCAGCTTGCGAATCATTCATGACAAGGGGGTGCAGCCTGAAAGCGTTGCGAGTCTTGCCAGGTCAGCATCGCGTTCCAACGAGCCGCCAGCGATCATCGCGACACGTCCATTATGGCGCAATCCCGTCTCGGAATGAAATTGTGGCAGGTTGCCTCCCTCAAGCGTTTGATTAACATCTACTTTTGCAGAAGAAAAATAAAAATTTTTTGAAATTTGTAAAAAAACTTTCATCCGCAACGGATGAGACAGTTTAGGCGGACTGGCTGCTTGCTGACATCAGCTCATGGGGTAACTTGGGGTCAGGACCTGTTGTACTGATGCTCTGCATCAGCGCAATTTTCGTCGTCCTCGTGCGCAAACGCACAGAAAGCGGGCGGAAATGGCGCGCAGATTCCGGCGCTTAGCTCAAGGCTTGCTCCAACAACCGCGCCAGACGAATACCGCCGCGTTCGACCTGTTGCCGCAAAGCGGCGCGTGAGGCTGTTACATCAGCTTCGTCGATAACAACGGGGGCCGTTGGTTTTGCGCTACAAGGGTCACCATCGACGGCGCGCGGATAGGCGATGTTTTTGGATATCGCCCAATTTTCTTCACTCCACAGACGCACATTGCCTTGGTCCACAGCCGCTTTTTCTGCGGGCGCAAATGTCCGGACGATAGCTGGCGCCGCTGACAGCGCGCGATCAGCCAACAGCCCATCCCAAACCGAATGCAGATTATAGCCTGGCATCACGCCATAAGTAGTTTTCAGGTCATTGCCGCCGCGGTCCGCATGGTCGCCGGCATGTAATGGCTGATGAATGTCGCCGACAAAATGAACCAGAAACGCCAGCGCCTCCAACCGGACATGCGCGGGCAAGGCCTTATTCGATAGAAGAGCGAAGTTGCGGTCAATCTGCGCCGAAACGCAATTGCCGTCGGCGCAGGCGCTTTTTAGATCGAATGGTTTGCAGATATCAACATTTTGGTAATGCCAGCTGTTGGTATAACCCCAGCGCACACGGTCGCCCTTGATGCAATCCGCCCAGACGCTGACATCGCCGATATTGCGCATTGCACATTTCGGGGTTCCAAGCATCGGTGCCGCGCGCAACAGCCGCTGCATGTTTGCGCGTGCTTTGGCTGACATATTGGCTTGAGCAATTTTCGCCACGGTTTCATGGCCATATTCCCAATAAGCTTGGGCAGGTGCGAGTGGTGCGAGCAAAAGGGCGATCAAAATAAGGAAGCGTTTCATAAGTGCGCCTTAGTTTGTATCCATGCGTAAATCAAAGCAGTAGCGGCATGCATTGCGATTTGGTGCCACTAGCGAAAACATTGGGAGGCGGGTGATGGAAATTGATAGACGTGGGCTCATGGCAGGTGCTGCGGCGTTGACGATCGCCGGCTGCGCTGGGCCGCGGCAAGTGCTCCCGTCTGTTTCAGCCAACGCTGCGCTGGCGGCGCTTGAGGCCCGCGTTGGCGGACGGCTTGGGGCATGTGTACTCGACACCGCGTCCGGGCGAATGACTGGGCATCGCTATGGCGAGTTGTTCGGCATGTGCTCGACATTCAAGCTGGCACTCGCGGGCGCGGTCTTGCATCTGGCCGATAAGGGCAGGCTGAACCCGTCCGCCGAACTGCGCTACACCGAAGCCGACATGGTGCCGCACGCGCCCGTTACCGGACCCAATCTTGCCAAAGGCGCGATGCGCATCATTGAACTTGCCGAAGCAACGCAAAAGACCAGTGACAATGTCGCTGCAAATCTGCTCATTCGCCATATGGGTGGACCGGCTGCGGTCACGGCTTTGTTGAGAAGCTGGGGTGATGATGTCACGCGGCTTGATCGTTACGAAACCGAAATGAACAATGTCCCGCCGGGGGAGGAACGCGACACGACAACACCGCGCGCATTTGCCCAGACTATGGCGCGGTTGTTGACGACCGACCGAATATTGTCGCCGGCGTCACGCGCACTGCTCATTCAATGGATGGTTGACACCACCACGGGTGGCAAACGGATTCGCGCGGGACTGCCGGCATCTTGGGGCAGCGGTGATAAGACCGGCAGCGCAAACAGCCCCAACTATAACAATAAGACCAACGATGTCGCTATCTTCTGGCCGCCTGCGCGCATGCCCGTCATCGTCACGGCTTATTATGAATCTGACGGCAAATATCTCCAAACCCGCGATCAGGATCAGGCGGTGCTGGCGGATGTCGGGAGAATTGCCGCCACACAAGCTTTAGAATGGCACGGCGGGCTGGATTAAGCCTGATTGCCTTGGCCGTTCTGGCCGCCTATATCCCCTTTATGTCTTCTATACGCCCTTGGCGCGATATCGCGCGCCGTCAGTCCCGCCAGATCATGGTCGGTAAAGTCCCCGTTGGCGGCAATGCCCCGATTTCGGTGCAAACGATGACCAACACGCTGACGAGTGACGCAGGCGCAACCATCGACCAAATCCGCCGCTGCGAAGATGCTGGTGTTGATATCATCCGCGTATCTTGCCCCGATGTTGAGAGCACAGCGGCGCTGAAACAGATTGTCCGTGCGGCCAATGTGCCCATCGTCGCGGATATCCACTTCCATTACAAACGCGCGCTTGAGGCGGCGGACGCTGGTGCCGCTTGCCTGCGGATCAACCCAGGCAATATCGGATCGTCCGCGCGCGTGAAAGAAGTCGTTAACGCCGCCAAGGCAAATGGTTGCGCGATCCGTATTGGCGTAAACGCGGGCAGTCTTGAAAAAGATTTGCTCGAAAAATATGGTGAGCCATGCCCGGAGGCGCTGATTGAAAGCGCGCTGGACCATATCAAGCTGCTTCAGGATCATGATTTCCACGAATATAAGGTTGCGGTGAAGGCGTCGGACGTCTTTCTGGCGGTTGCGGCCTATATGGGCCTTGCTGATGCTGTTGACTGCCCCATCCATCTTGGAATTACCGAGGCAGGCGGCCTTATTGGCGGAACCGTAAAATCCTCCATCGGCATGGGCAATTTGCTGTGGGCGGGCATCGGCGACACGATCCGCGTGAGCCTGTCGGCTGAACCCGAAGAAGAAGTGCGCGTTGGCTATGAGATCTTGAAAGCCTTGGGCCTGCGCACCCGCGGCGTCCGTGTGGTCAGCTGCCCTAGCTGCGCACGCCAAGGTTTTGATGTCATCCGCACGGTGCAGAAGCTTGAGGATGCACTTGGCCATATCAAAACACCGATGTCGCTTTCGGTCCTTGGCTGCGTCGTCAACGGCCCCGGCGAAGCGCGCGAAACCGACATTGGCATAACCGGCGGCGGCAATGGCAAGCACATGGTCTATCTGTCCGGCGTTACCGACCATCATGTTGAGGATGACGACATGGTCAGCCATATTGTGCGCTTAGTCGAAGCCAAGGCAGCAGAGATTGATGCAGGCGCAAGCGTGAGCATGGACACGCTACACGGAAAAGCGGCTTGAGCCTCTCGATACGGGCTGCAACGCCGGCCGATATATCGCTTATTGGGCAGTTCATTCGCGACTTGGCGGAATATGAAAAGCTGGCGTATGCTGTGCGTTTTGACGAGGCGGTAATGGCACAAAAGCTGTTCGGACCACGCCCTTATGCTGAGGTGCTGATTGGCGAGATTGACGGCGTGCCGCAGGGCTTCGCCTTGTTCTTCCATAATTTTTCGACCTTCGAAGGACGGCCGGGCATTTATTTGGAGGATTTATTCGTCCGGCCTGATGCCCGTGGTTCGGGGCTTGGCAAGGCGTTGCTGGGCACGCTTGCCGGGCTTGCGGTCGAGCGCGATTGTGCGCGGCTGGAATGGTCGGTGCTTGATTGGAACACGCCAGCGATTGATTTTTACAAGGCGCTGGGGGCAACGCCTATGGACGAATGGACGGTCTACCGCGTCGATGGTAGCGCGCTCAATAACCTTGCCGCACACAGCCTTTAGACATGGCTGAACTCCACCCGCGTCCGTTCATCCCGTTCATGGTGGCTGCCGCGGGCATCGGCACATTTTCGTTAATGGATGTGGCGATGAAGGACCTCGCTTTGTCGATTGGTACCTATAATGCCGTGATGTGGCGCAACTGCCTTGGTGCGTTGTTCATGGGGCTGTTGTTTATCGGAACGCGGCAGAAATGGCCGCCAGCGCATATCCTGAAAATACATCTGTGGCGCGGCATGGTCGCGTCGGTCATGTCGATCAGCTTTTTCTGGTCGCTGACGAAATTGCCGTTCGCTGAAGCCATCGGGCTTAGCTTCATTGCGCCAGTCATCGCGCTATATCTCGCGGCGGTCATGCTGGGGGAAACAATTGGCCGTGAAGCCATCTGGGCGTCGCTGGCGGGGCTTGGCGGGGTGGTTATCATCATGGCTGGCCGGTTGAGCGGACAGTATACTAATGGGCATCTATGGGGCGCTGCGGCCGTTTTGTTTTCGGCGGTTGTGTTTGCCTATAACCTGATCCTCGCGCGCAAGCAGGCGCAGGTCGCAGGGCCAATTGAAATTGCATTTTTTCAAAATCTTTTCGTTGCCGCAACCCTCAGCTTTGCAGCACCGTGGTTTTTGCAGCCCATTGGTGCGGCTCATACGCCCTTGATCGGTGGCGCAGCGATATTGTCGATCATCTCGCTGTTACTTTTAAGCTGGGCCTATGCGCGGGCGGAGGCTCAGATCTTGATACCCGTTGAATATACTGCCTTTGTCTGGGCGGCGTTGTTCGGTTGGCTGTTCTTTGCCGAACCGGTCACCGTGCCAGTGTTATTGGGGACAGTGTTGATCGTCAGCGGCAGCCTGATTGCCGCGCGTGCCAAGCCAGAGCCGGTGAACCAAGTGGAGATTGCGGCGGTTTAGCCGCACGCGGACCCGACGGCTACGCCGCCAGCGCCGAATAAATCATTGTCTTGATCTCGCGGCGCACAGGATAGGTCGTCGACGGCAATAACTGCGTCATAAAAATCATGATGATATCCTCGACCGGATCCACAAAGAAGGCGGTCGAATACATGCCACCCCAATAGAAATCGCCCGTGGAGCATGGTGTCAATGTCGCCGCGCTGTCGATGGTGGTGGCAAAGCCAAGGCCAAAACCGATGCCTGCCATTTCTGCCTCACTAAACAGTGATTTCGACATTTGCGTCAGGTCCTGTCCGCCAGGAATATGGTTTGCGGTCATCAGCTCGATCGTCTTTGGGCTGAGGATCTGCGCGCCATCGAGCGCGCCGCCATTGAGCAGCATTCGGCAGAAGCGATAATAATCGGCTACGCTCGATGCCAGACCGCCGCCGCCTGAATTGAATGACCAGCCCTTGGCCCACATGCTGTCGGCCCCGGCCTTGTCGATCAGCTTCATTTTTGCTTCGGGGTCAAAGGCAAAGCCTTCGGGGATGCGCGCCGCTTTGTCGGATGGCACCTGAAAGAAAGTGTCCGTCATGCCCAAGGGCGTGAAAATATGTGTCTGGAAATATTCGGGCAACGAAAGCCCGCTGATGCGTTCCACCAAGATGCCGAGTATGTCGGTCGCAACCGAATAATTCCACTGCGTGCCGGGGTCGAACTCCAATGGAATTTGTGCCAGCGTATCAATCACGCTCTGCGATGTATTTTTGGTCCAGCTTTCGACATCGGTCTTGCGATAGGCGGCGTCGATATTGCCTTGTTCCTGAAAACTATAGGTGAAACCAGCGGTGTGCCGCAGCAGATCAATAACCCGCATTTGTGTCTTTGGCGCGCGCGTCATAAAGGGCACATTGCCGCCGCCGCCCACAAAAACGCCCAATTGCGCAAATTCGGGGATATATTTGGTGACCGGATCCGTGAGCGCAACCAAGCCCCGTTCCACCAATTGCATGAACGCGACCGAGGTAATCGGTTTGGTCATCGACGCGATGCGGAAGATGGCATCTTCGGCGACGCCAGAGCTCCACTGCAGCGCAATATCATCGCCACGGCCGACCAACACCGACGCGAACGGCAATTTGCCATTGTCGAGATAATTGGCCTGAATGAACGCAGGAATTCGGGCGAGGCGGTCGGAAACGAAACCTAGGTCTTCGGCGCTCATACGGCGGTTTGTCCTGTCAATTGACGGGTTACAGGGTGCGAGCTGGACAGCCCGCCATCGACGGCAATTGCTTGGCCATTGACATAAGAAGCCTGGTCACTGGCCAGGAACAGCGCAACATTGGCGAGTTCTTCTGGCTGCGCGCCGCGGCGCAAGGGGTTCAGGCGGCCTATCTTCTCGGTCACGCCCTTTTCACGGGCATAATCGAATGTCGGCTTGGTCATACCGGTTTCGGTAAGGCCTGGGCAAATCGCGTTGCAGCGGACATTGGTCCCTGACAATTGTTGCGCGCTGACTTGCGCCAGATTGATGACGCCCGCCTTTGATGCCGAATAAGGCGGGCCGCCAGCACCGGAACGGATGCCCGCGACGCTTGCCGTCAGGATTATTGATCCGCCATTGCCCGCATCCGCCATCGCTTTGCCTGCATGCTTGACCATCAGCCAAGGGCCAATCAAGTTGACGCGCAGGACGCTGGTGAAGTTTTCAACGGTGTTGTCGAAAATGCCTTCCATGCCGCCCGAAATGCCGGCGTTGGCAAAGGCGATGTCGAGATGGCCGTGCTGCGCTATTGTCTTGGCAACCAGCGCCGCCACATCGGCTTCATCGCCTGCGTCCATTTGCACGGCAGTCGCGGCATCACCTATCATCGCCGCAGTGTCATGCACCGATGCCGCCATGTCGCCCAAAACGACTTTAGCGCCCTCGGCGGCAAAGCGGATGGCGGACGCGCGGCCAATGCCTGAGCCAGCGCCAGTGATTATGGCAACCTTGCCTTCTAATGCTCCACTCATACGACGACGCCTCCATCAATCACAATTGTCTGTCCGGTCATAAAGCTTGAGGCGTCGGATGCGAGATATACCGCAGCACCCGCAATTTCGCGCGGCTCACCAATACGGCCCAGCGCCGCGCCAGAGGTTGATGCCTTCAAATTTTCGGGATTCTCCCATAAGCCTCGCGCAAAATCGGTTCTTACCAGCCCGGGCGCGATCGAATTGATACGCACATTATGCGGGCCATATTCGCGCGCGAGATTCTTGGTCATCTGAATATCTGCCGCCTTGGTGATCCCATATGCACCCAAGATCGGCGTTCCGCGCAAGCCAGCAATCGACGATACGATGACAATGGATCCCGATTTGCGCTCTATCATTTCGGGTACGACCATCTGGATCAACCAATGCTGCGATACGATATTGTTATCCAATGTCTTGCGCAGTTGCTCGTCAGTTATCGTCGCCATCGGCCCATAATGCGGGTTGGATGCGGCGTTGCAGACCAAAACATCGACTTTGCCAAAGGCCTTGCGCGCTTCATCGACGAGATTTTGCAAGCTTTCCTTTGAGGACAGGCTTGAGGCTACGGCAAGCGCCGCGCCTGTATGCTTGGCATTGATACCAGCGGCGACGGCCGCGCAATCGTCGATAGTACGGCTAGAAATCACAACCTTCGCGCCATGATCTGCCATTTCTTCGGCAATCGCCTGACCAATGCCGCGCGATGAACCTGTGATGATGGCAACCTTGCCGGTCATATCGAATAAAGACATTCTCTCTCTCCAAGTTCCTCCCCGCGTGCGGGGAGGATTATCAATTACGCCCCAGCCTTCTCCGCGAACTTCCATGCAGATTCTGCCAGTGGGAATACGCGCTCGGCCATGGCTTGTGCATGTGACGAACTTGCGGTGCCGTCGATGACACGTTTTTTGATGCCTTGGATAATCCCGGCGAGCCGGAAGAAATTATACGAAAAATACCAGTTCATGTCGGGCACGCCGTCACGGTTCGTGGCGGCGCAATAGCGTTCGACCATCGCGTCCAATTCAGGAATGCCCAACGCTGCGCGATCCAAGTCCATGACACCCGAGCGGCCTTCATTCTGCGTCACCCATGCCATTGCGACATACGTAAAATCTGCCAGTGGATCGCCCAAGGTCGACAATTCCCAGTCTAGCACCGCCACGACCTTTGCCTCTTTCGCATCGAAGATCATATTATCAATGCGATAGTCGCCATGGACGACGCTGGTGCGGGTTTGTTCGGGCAAGGTTTTGGGCAGCCATTCAATGAGGCGTTCCATTTCCGGCATCGTCTCGGTTTCCGCGAGCCTATATTGCTTCGTCCAGCGTTCGACCTGCCGCCCGAAGTAATTCCCGGGCTTGCCAAAATCGGACAGGCCAGCGGCTTCGACATCAACATTGTGCAGCGCCGCCAAAGTGTCGATCATCGCCTCGTACGTCGCACGGCGCTCGGCTGGGTTTGAATCCGGCATGGAACCGTCCCAGATCGTCCGGCCTTCAACCATATCCATGATGTAGAACATCGACCCAGCGACACTGTCGTCGGTGCATAGGCCAAAGGGCTTTGCGACCGGAAAGCCCGTTGGGTACAAGCCCGCAGTCACCTTATACTCGCGGTCAACGGCATGTGCGCTCGGTAGCAGGACGCCAAATGGCTTGCGACGCAGCACATAAGAACCGCTTTTGGTGTTTAACCGATATGTCGGGTTCGACTGGCCACCTGCAAATTTCAGAACCTCGACTGGACCTTCAAATCCTTCGACATGCGCATCCATCCATTGCGCCAATGCTTTGGCATCAAGGATGTCCGTACCCGTTGGCGCGACCGTTCCGGTGAAGGCCGTTTGCGCGTCAATCGGGGTTGGGGATGTGCTCATTGGTCAAAAACGATGACCGAACGGGCCGAGTCACCGCGCTTCATCTGGTCAAAGCCTTCGTTGATCCGCTCCAGCGGAATGGTTTCCGAAATGATGGTGTCGAGATCCAGTAGACCGCGCATGTAGAAATCCACCAGACGCGGGATATCAACCGGGAAACGGTTGCCGCCCATGATCGCGCCTTGCAGTTTCTTGCCGGACAAAAGGTCCATCGCGGACAAGCCAACCGAATGCTGTAACGGCATCATACCAAGGATGGTTGCCGTTCCGCCCCGCTTGAGTGACTTGACCGCAAGCGTGCCGGATGCAGGACGTCCCACAGCTTCAATCGCGTGGTCAACACCGCCCTTGGTCAGTTCCTGAATTTGCGCAGCGGCATCATCGGCCAAGGCATCGACCACATCGGTCGCGCCCAGCTTCAACGCCATCGCGCGCTTTTCAGGCAACGGGTCAGCCGCGATGATGCGTCCAGCCCCTGCAATCTTGGCGGCATTAATTGTGGCAAGGCCCACGCCGCCGCAGCCAATGACGGCAACGGTTTCGCCGGGTGTGACTTTGCATGCGTTGAATATCGTGCCTGCACCTGTGGTCACGGCACAACCAATGACGGACGCCTGCGGCAAGGGCATATCAGGATGAATGGCGACGCAAGCATGTTCGTGCACCAACATCATTTCGGCATAAGCCGACAGGTTCAGCATCTGGTTGACGATGCTGCCATCTGGCCGCGTCAGACGCGGTGCTTCGCTTGGCCTGCGGCGGGTTTCGCCGCCAAGGCAAAGCGACATCCGCCCAGTGACGCAATATTCACAATGGCCGCAAAACGCGCTCAAGCAGGTGACAACAGCGTCGCCGACCTTAACCGTGCGCACTTCGCTGCCCACAGCCTCAACAATGCCCGCGGCCTCATGTCCCGGTATGGCGGGTAAGGGATGCGGATAGGTACCTTCGATAAAGTGTAAGTCGCTATGGCACAGCCCACAGGCCGCGGTGCGGATAAGCACCTCATGCGGCCCGGGATTGGCGATGTTGATCTGCTCAATCTGAAGCGGTTTACCCGCTTCGATCAGGACAGCAGCCTTCACCGCGTTGCCCCCATGTCACCGCTGGACAGTCCGTCTTTGCTGCGGCTACCATGCTTGCCAAGCTCCATCCGGGCAATGGCGCGGGCGTGCACTTCGTCTGGACCATCGGCCAAACGCAATGTGCGCTGATGCGCCCATGCCGATGCAAGGCCGAAATCGTCGGACACACCGCCGCCACCATGCGCTTGAATCGCATTGTCGATGATGCTCAGCGCCATATTCGGGGCCTGCACTTTGATCATCGCGATTTCTGCTGCTGCAGCCTTGTTGCCGACCTTGTCCATCATGTCCGCTGCCTTCAGGCAGAGCAGGCGAGTCATTTCAATGTCGATACGGGCCCGTGCAATGCGTTCTTCCCATACGCTCTGTTCGGCGACGGTCTTGCCAAAAGCAACGCGGGTTTGCAGCCGCTTGCACATTTTCTCCAGCGCCTCTTCGGCGACACCGATCGTGCGCATGCAATGGTGGATACGGCCTGGTCCAAGGCGCCCTTGCGCAATCTCGAAGCCGCGACCTTCGCCCAGCAGTATGTTTGACGCCGGAATGCGGACATCCTTCAATTCGATTTCCATATGGCCATGCGGCGCGTCGTCATACCCGAACACGGGCAAATGGCGCAGAATGTTCACGCCGGGGGCATCAAGCTCCATCAGCACCATCGATTGCTGCGCATGACGCTTGGCTTCAAAATCGGTCTTGCCCATGACAATCGCGATTTTGCAGCGCGGGTCGCCTGCGCCTGATGACCACCATTTAACGCCATTCAGCACATATTCGTCGCCTTCACGGCGGATGGAGGTTTCAATGTTGGTCGCATCGGACGAAGCAACAGCTGGCTCAGTCATCAAAAACGCCGAACGGATTTCGCCGTTCATTAACGGGATCATCCATTTTTCTTTATGCGCGGCGGTTCCGTAACGCAGGAAAACTTCCATGTTTCCAGTGTCTGGCGCGGAGCAGTTATAGACTTCCGATGCAAAACCGATGCGGCCCATTTCTTCGGCGCAGAGGGCATATTCCATGTTGTTGAGGCCTGGGCCCTCAAAATGGATGCTGTCATCAACGTGCACACGGCCTGACGTTGGCGGCATGAACAGGTTCCAAAGGCCAGCGGCCTTGGCCCGTGCCTTTTCCTCTTCGACGACTTGAAGCACTTTCCAACGGTCGCCAACAGCCTGCTCGGCATAATAATCGGCAACGCGTGGGCGCAAGAAGCGTTCGTTATGATCGCGGATACGGTCCCGCCAGTAGGTTTGCTTGTCGGTGAGATCGAAATCCATGGTTCATTCCTCTTTCATTTTTAATTGATCGGTTAACTGGCAGACTCTGCCGCTGTGTTCAAGACGCGCAAACGTTCATTATGACTTTCACGCGAAATAGGGAAATGCCTCAGGACGAGGACACCGATAATCCCAAGGGTCAGCACCGTGCCCATATAATATAGCGCAAGCCCGTCGAGCACGGTAACATCCACGCGCCCGGGCACCGCATTTTGCGGAAAATCTGCAAAAGTCAGGATCATGCCAGCTGCGAATGTGCCAATGCCAACGGCGCATTTCTGCATGAAGAAATAGCCGGCGAAAAACAAACCTTCGGAACGCCTGCCGGTTTCCTGCTGCGACGCCTCCACCACATCGGCCATCATGGATGATGTCAGCATCATCATGCCGACGGCCGCGCTGTTGGTCATGGCCACCAGAGCGAACATGAACAGGATCGAAGGGTCATTTGGCGCGCCGGGCACAAGGTCCAAAAGCCAGCTGCCGTACAAGCCTGCCGTGAAGGTCATGGATATCAGCGCCAGAAATATAGCTGCATTCTTCTTACCCAAACGCGCCGACAGCGGCGGAACGATGATGAATGCCACGATGACAGTCGCAAATAAGATCAGCGCATAATAGAGCATCTCCATTTGCTGAAGCTGCCACAGAAAGCCGAGTTGGTAATTGGTTAACGCAAATGTCAGCCCCTGGTTGATCAACCCGAATACAGCGGCCGATACCAGCCACAGAAACGCCCGGTTGGAGAGAGTCACCTTCGCCTCTGCAAAGGCATGGCCAAGGCCAACACTGCGCGGGGCAGGGGGCGATTGCTTGGCAACATGCCGATGCTGCCCAAGCGCGGAGATCAATACCGCGCCCGTCATCATCAACGCACCCCAAACGGAATATGCATCATAACCTACAGGGTCGCTCACACCCTTTTCGCCCGTGAAGAAAATGCCATACGCAAAGATAAGCATCAGCAGCCCGCCAGCCCAGCCAAACAGGAAGCGATAGCGCATCAACCGGGTGCGTTCATCATAATCAGCCGTTAGTTCCGGGACGAGCGCGATGGACGGAACCTCGCACATCGCAACCAATGAGCGCGCCAATACGGCCGTGCAGAAAAGCCAGATGATTGTTCCCGTTTGCCCCATTTCGGGCGGGTGCCACAGCAGCAGCCAGATGATACCAAGCGGAATTGCCGCGGTGTACAGCCACGGCAGGCGTCTGCCCCATTTGCTTTGCGTGCGATCGGACAGTTCGCCGATAATCGGGTCTGCAAAGGCGTCAAAAATCAGCGCAGCCATGATGACGGTGCCAACGACGCCCGCGTCAATGCCAAGCACCTGATTATAGAAAATCAGCAGGAAGACCGAAAATCCGTTGTCCTTGACGCCATAGGCAACAGAGCCAAGGCCGTGCATGACTTTTAACGAACGCGGAAGTGCAACTGCGGGTGTCATCAAGGGTTAAAACATATAACGTGAAAAAGCTTGTTTTCCGGCGAATCGCACGATGTTTCTCTCCTATGTCCCGCGCTTATGCTAGGCATACTGCCCATCCTGTCAATCGCGATGCAAATGACGTTACGGCAAGCTTCGCTCACCGATAAAGGCTTGCGTTTCCATGCGTGACAGCCCAAAAATTCATCACGCAATTAACAGGAGAGCGTCATGTCCGACCTTGAAACATTCCGCGCCGAGGCGCGCGCCTGGCTAGAAGAAAACTGCCCCGCCGAAATGCGCACACCTGCAAAGGGTGACGACGACGTTTGCTGGGGCGGACGCAATTTCGTTTTCCAATCGGAAGCGCAAAAATTGTGGCTCGAAGCGTGCGTTGCCAAGGGCTACACTGTGCCGGATTGGCCCAAAGCTTATGGTGGCGCTGGCTTGTCCCCACAGGAAACAAAAATCCTGCGTCAGGAAATGGCAAGGCTTGGCTGCCGCTCGCCGCTCAACAGTTTCGGCATCTGGATGCTTGGACCGGCTTTGCTGAAGTTCGGCACTGAAGAACAAAAAGTACATTATATGGGCCAAATCGCCCGCGGCGAAATCCGCTGGTGTCAGGGCTATTCCGAGCCGGGCTCAGGCAGTGACCTTGTGTCGATGCAGACCTTTGGCGAAGATAAGGGCGATCATTGGGTCGTTAACGGCCAGAAAATCTGGACCTCTTATGCAGATAAGGCCGATTGGATTTTCTGCCTCGTCCGCACCGATAAGGCTAACAAATATCACGGCATCAGCTTCTTGTTGTTCGACATGGAAACAGCCGGCGTTTCAACCAAGCCAATCAAGCTGATCTCTGGCAATTCGCCCTTCTGCGAAACCTTCTTCGACAATGTTGTCGTGCCCAAGGATCAGCTGGTCGGCGAAATCAATCGCGGCTGGGACGTTGCGAAATATCTGCTCGGCCATGAACGCGAAATGATTTCGGGCATGGGCGGGGATGGCGGCGTGACCTCCATTGGCGCAGCGATGAAAGCCGTTCTGGCTGAAGAGCCAGTGCTGCGCGCGCAAATGGCACTGTTTGATGTAGATAACCTTACCTTCCGCGCCCATGGCGAACGCTTCATGGACGAATGGAAAACCGGCAAGGCGCATCCGGCGTATTCGAACCTGATGAAATATGTCGGGACCGAATTGAACAAGAAACGCAATGAACTGGTCATGTCGATTGGCGGTTCTCAGGCGCTTGAGTGGGAAAGCGAACGTGCCAATGGCGGGTCCAAGGCACGCAATTGGTTGCGCACCAAAGCCAACTCGATCGAGGGCGGCACCAGCGAAGTTATGCTGAACGTTGTGTCGAAACGTATTCTCGAAATGCCAGGGGCCTAATCATGGCAATGACCTTAAACGACGATCAGAACATGCTGCGCGACAGCGCGCGGGATTTTATGGCGAGCGAAGCGCCCGTTACCCATTTTCGCAAGTTTCGCGACATGGGCTGCAAGGATGGTTTCAGCCATGGCCTTTGGAAGCAATTTGCCGAAATGGGCTTTACCGGCATCCTCATTCCCGAAGCCGATGGCGGCATGGGCATGGGCCAGATTGAGGCAGGTATCGTCCTAGAAGAAATCGGCCGTAATCTGTCGCCTTCGCCTTTTTTGACCACGTCGGTCGCGGCGGTTGAGGCGTTGAAGTTGGCGGACAAGGCGATGCGTGACCGCTGGTTCCCCGGCATCTTGGCCGGTGAAACCGTTATTGGCATCGCCATTGAAGAAGGCGTCAAGCACCGCCCAGAAAAAATCGCCTGCGTTGCGACACGCAGCGGCAATGGCTTTAAGCTGACAGGGCAAAAGCAATTTGTCGTGCAGGGCGCATCATCGGACATGCTGATTGTCGCGGCGCGCACTGCGGGTGCGGCTGGAGAGACCGATGGGTTGACGCTGTTCGCTGTCGATAAGGATGCTGCGGGCTTGTCGATGGAGGCTACCCGCTTGGTCGATTCGGCTGTCGCCGCACATGTGAAACTGGACGGCGTTCAGGTCGACGCCGATGCCATCATTGGCGAAGTCGACGGTGGATGGAGCGTGCTTTCCAAAATGCTCGACGCAGGACGTGTGGGGGCCGCCGCCGAAATGGTGGGCGTTGGCACAGGCGCGATGGACTTGACGTTCGACTATCTCAAAACCCGCAAGCAATTTGACCGAGTCATTGGTGAGTTTCAGGCGCTCCAACATCGCGCCGCGCATCTGTACGGCGAAATGGAAGGCGCACGTTCGATCGTGCTCAAGGCACAATCATTGATGGACGAAGGCCATGCCAAGGCTGCGTTGTATGTTGCGGCAGCAAAGGCAAAAGCGGGCCTTGCCTGCAACCTTGCGGTCCGTGAAGGCGTGCAAATGCATGGTGGCATTGGCATGACCGACGAATATGACATCGGCTTGTATATGAAGCGCGATCGCGGCCTGAACGAATTTTTCGGCGATGCTTATTATCACGCAGACCGCGTGGCGACGATGAACGGTTATTAAAAGGACACCTCAAATGGACATTCAAAGCTTATTCAACCTCAATGGCCGGGTTGCTGTTGTCACGGGCGGCTCGCGCGGCATCGGCAAGATGATTGTCGAGGGTTATCTGAAGGCAGGCGCAGCACGGGTGTATATCAGCGCGCGTAAGGTCGACCAGATTGAGGAAACCGTTGCCGAATTTGGCAGTCAAGTGATTGGCCTGCCATGTGACCTGTCGACCGTTGACGGCTGCCTTTCGCTTGCCGAACAAATCGCGGCGCGTGAGGAAAAAGTCGACATTCTCGTCAACAATGCTGGCGCTGCGTGGGGTGCGGATTTTGGCCAGTTTCCCGAAACTGGTTGGGACCGGGTCATGGACCTGAACGTCAAATCCTTATTCTTCCTGACGCAGGCGCTGCACCCGCAGTTAAAGGCCGCGGCAAGCTTCGACCGTCCCGGCAAGGTGATTAACATCGCATCGATCGATGGTCTGCGCATTAACCCGTGGCAGACCTATAGCTATCAGGCATCGAAAGCCGCCGTCATCCATTTGACGCGCCGTCTGGCGGCAGAGCTGGTCAAGGATAACATATTGGTGTCGGGTATTGCGCCGGGTGCATTCCAGTCGGACATGAACAAGGCAGCGCGCGACCATGCGGACGCCGTGGGCAAGAACATCCCGTTTCCACGTGTCGGAACGCCTGAGGACATGGCTGGTCTTGCAATCTTCCTTGCCGCACGCGCAGGAGACTATATCGTTGGTGAAACGATCGCCTGCGACGGTGGCATCGTAAATGCATCGCTGCCAGGTAATGGTATCGCACCTTAAAATATTTACTTTCAGATACATGACGGGGCGAGTTGCAAGTTATGCAATTCGTCCCATTCTTTTCGCAATTGCAGCATAACCGACGCGCTCGTATTTGGGTGGCGACGGCAAGCAATTGCCGAACAAAATTGAACGGGCGGCACCCCCCCTCTCTCCCTCGCCCCCGGACCATGTTTTACGGCCTCCATGCACTGCGTGGGGGCCGTATCTTTTTGGACCGAAATCTTGTCCTCTATTTTGTCCACCGCGAACTGCGCTGCCTGTGGATAACTGGCAAAATTCGGCTTTGCGCGACTCAAAAAGCATGACACCTTCAGGTCATCAGGCAGGAACGCTTTGATGCAAAGTTGGACCGGAAACGGGAAGGCGGTGCGGAAAAGAGGGAATGCAGGATCGCCAATTCGATAGGCAGCCCGTCGCAAGACAGGAGATGAGATCGGGAGGGTGGGTACAAGGAAAACGAATATCAAGTGCGGCGACACGCAAGTGACGCAACGACGGATAGGATACCCAAAGTACCAAGGTGAACCATAAAGGCCTCCGGGCTGGATTGGGGAACCGGACGTCGGACAGAGGAAAGAATGGCCCTTGTGGTCAGGAACTTCCAAAAATCGGACGCAGTGGGCGCTGGTAGCAATACCAGCGCCCATTTATTTTATGTGGCACAAAAATCGCCGCCTCGCTAAGGCCGTTTCATGTCTGAAATCACGCCCCAAACCGTCGCCGACCATGGTCTCAATGAAGAAGAATATGCGCGCATCTTGCTTGCCATGGGACGCGTGCCCAACATGGTCGAACTTGGCATATTCTCGGTGATGTGGTCGGAGCATTGCTCCTACAAATCCTCACGCATCCATTTGAAGAAATTGCCGACTGAGGCGCCTTGGGTGATCTGCGGTCCTGGTGAAAATGCGGGTGTGATCGACATTGGCGAAGGTCCGAACGGCAGCAAGCTTGCCGCGATCTTCAAAATGGAATCACACAACCATCCCTCCTATATCGAGCCCTATCAGGGCGCAGCAACGGGCGTTGGCGGCATCTTGCGCGATGTGTTCACCATGGGCGCGCGGCCAGTGGCGAATATGAACGCACTGCGTTTCGGACGGCCGGACCATCCTAAGATGAAGCATCTGGTGCAGGGCGTGGTTGCCGGCATTGGTGGCTATGGCAATTGCGTAGGCGTACCCACGGTAGGCGGTGAAACCAATTTCCACCCCGCTTATGATGGCAATATCCTTGTGAACGCGATGACCGTTGGCGTTGCGGATCAGGACAAGATTTTTTACTCCGCTGCGACCGGCCTTGGTAACCCCATCGTCTACGTCGGTTCCAAAACGGGCCGTGACGGCATTCATGGCGCGACTATGGCGTCGGCAGATTTTGGCGCCGATATCGAAGAGAAGCGTCCAACGGTGCAGGTGGGCGACCCCTTCACCGAAAAGCTTTTGATTGAGGCGTGCCTTGAACTGATGGCGTCCGACGCCATTGTCGCGATTCAGGATATGGGCGCGGCTGGCCTGACCAGCTCAAGCGTCGAAATGGCGACCAATGGCAAGGCAGGCATCATTCTGGACATGGACAAGGTGCCGTGCCGCGAAGAAGGCATGACGCCTTATGAAATGATGCTGTCCGAAAGCCAGGAACGCATGCTGATGGTGCTGAAGCCTGGACGCGAGGAATTTGCCAAGGCGATCTTTGACAAATGGGAACTTGATTTCGCCGTGATTGGCGAAGTCACAGACACCGGCCATATGGTGCTGACGTGGAAGGGTGAGGTCGTGTGCGACATCCCGCTTGGCCCGCTCGCCGAAGATGCGCCTTTATACGACCGGCCCGCAGCGTCGAAGGCAGAGTATAAGGCATGGGCCAATGTACAGCCGCTGGGCGATGTTCCAGCCAGCACGGACATCGGCGCGGATTTGCTCAAGCTGATGGCCAGCCCCGACCTCGCGTCGCGCGCATGGATTTGGCAGCAATATGATTCCCAAGTCGGCGGCGACACAGCGCAGCTTTCGGGCGGCGATGCAGCCGTGGTCCGTATTCACGGCACCAACCGCGCGCTGGCTATGAGCACAGATTGCACACCGCGTTATTGCTATGCTGACCCTTATGAAGGCGGCAAACAAGCCGTGGCCGAAACCTATCGCAACATTAGCGCAGTCGGCGCAACACCGCTTGCGATCACCAACTGCCTGAATTTCGCCAACCCGCAACGCCCCGAAATCATGGCGCAGATCGTGGGTTGCCTCGAGGGCATGGGCGACGCCTGCCGTGCGCTTGATTACCCGATCGTGTCGGGCAATGTGTCGCTCTACAATGAAAGCAAGGCAACCGGCGGCGGCAGTGCCATTTTGCCAACCCCTGCCATTGGCGGCGTCGGTGTGCTGGAAGATGTCAGCAAAATGGCGACGATTGCGTTTAAGGACGACGGAGATGGCATTTTTGTCATTGGCGACAATGATGGCCATTTGGGCCAGTCCCTCTGGCTACGCGAATTGCATGGCCGCGAAGACGGCACTGCGCCGCCCGTCGATTTGGCGCAGGAACGCGCGCATGCGGAATTCGTCCGCCAACTTATTCAGGATAGCAAGGTTAACGCCGTGCATGATGTCGCCGATGGCGGCTTGCTCGTTGCGCTGACCGAAATGGCGCTTGCCAGCGGCCGCGGTTGCGTCGTCGAAGAAATCGGCGATGCGTTCACCGCCTTTGGGGAGGATCAGGCGCGTTATGTTGTGACCAGCGCAACTGCCGACCGCATTCAGGCGGCGGGTATCCCGATGGCTCGCATCGGCACCGTTGGCGGCACTGCGGTCACTGGGCCGGGCTTTGATGTTGCTTTAACGCAACTGCGCGCCGCGCATGACAGCTTCTTCAAAGACTGGATGGAAAGCTAGGGCTATCCCGTTGGCGCGCGCGGCAGACGGTTTTTATACCCTAGCCTTAAGCAGCCGCAGCCAGCAAATTATAAGGATCGATACCTTCTGACCGCATAGCTGCGTGCGCCGCTTTGTAGGTCACTGGTTCGGCAATACCCAAGCGCTTACGGGCATCGACCAAAGGCTCGCGCAACAAGGCTGCGATATCTTCCTGAACGATGTTCTTTGCCGCTTTGCCGATACGATAGCCTTCGTGCACCGCTTTCATAATCGGCGCCGATTTGGCAACGCGGTATTTCAGTTCTAATCCGCCGGCATAGGCAATGAAGCCAACGCCAAGATTGTGGTTTTGCGCATAGGTAAAGCCCAGCACGCATTGTTCACCCAACGCGTCGCGGCCATAACCTGACAGAATGTGCAGCATGTCATGGGTATCGCGCAAGCGGTCGCCATAACGTTCAACGACATCACCAAACACGGGATATGTTGTCCGAAACTGCGCATATTCCGCCTCAAGACCTGCAGCGCTTAGACCTTCGCGTTCCATGAACTCGACATAGGCACGGCCAACTGTGCCGGCTGGAAGCTTCTTGATGCTGTCATGGTCATCGAGCATGTCAATCAGGCGCTCATTGCTTTCGAGCAACGCCCTGCCCTTTGGTGTTTCCCAAAATTTACGCGCCATCTTACCGAACTTGCTGCCGCTTAAGGCTGCAATGATGTGAAAGACCTGCTCTGTGTCTTCTTTGTTGGCAATCAGCTTGCGAAAATGATGCCACGCCTTCCGAGGCTGCATTTTAGCAGGCGGGCGGTCAGGGTGCGAAAAATACAGTTCAGTCATGGCGAATCCAAGGTTGTTTCAACGATAAGAATAAAAACTACCTACATAAGTGTCAATAAGAAACCTTTAACACACTGGACGGCAAATATGTGTTGCTGCATTAACACATGAACAGTGGGGGCGGTATGCAGACATCCGAACAAAGGTACATCAGTTTGGATGCGATGCGCGGCTTTGCCGTGATGGGCATATTGGCCATGAACATCGTCAGCTTTGCGATGCCCGAATGGGCCTATATCACGCCCGCAGCCTATGGTGGGGACAGCCTTGCCGACCAAATCGCGTGGTTCTTTGCGTTCATCTTCATTGATGGCAAAATGCGTGGCCTATTCTCATTGCTGTTTGGCGCGAGCATGATGCTGGTCATCGACCGCGCCGTGGCAAAGGGGGAAAGCGCCGCGCAGGTCCATTACCGCCGGATGGCGTGGCTCGCTGTGTTTGGCCTCGCGCATTATTTCTTCATCTGGTTCGGCGATATTCTTTTTCTGTATGCGATTATCGGCATGATCGCGTTTCGTTTCCGCAATTGGCCACCAGAGCGGTTAGTCAAGATCGCGTGCATCATTTTTGCGGTCGGGCTGGCGCTCTGGGGCATACAATTTGGCGCGCTGCAGATCTTTCAATATTTCGCAACCCGACCAGATGCGACCGCAGACATGGCCCGTCAGTTTCGCGAGCTCATGGATAGTGCGGACCTTGCCTTTAACATTGCACCTGACCTCGCGCTGCACAGGGGCAGCTATGCCGCGATAACAATGGACAGGCTCGACGAATGGAGCACGCCACTTATCTTGGTGGTGCAGTCAATTGGCGAAACTTTGCCGCTGATGATGATTGGTATGGCGATGCAAAAAAGCGGGTTCATGACGGGCAACTGGGATGCGATCGATTACCGGCGCTGGGTGATGCGGACGCTGCCAGTCGGCTTGCTGCTGACATTGGTCCTTGGGGTTTGGATAGTCGCAGTTGATTTCGACCGGATCACCGCGCTTGCGGTCTTTTTCTTCTGGGGCGCAATTCCGCGCATTATGTTGACCGTTGGTTATGCGGCTGTGCTCATCCTCATCATTCGGCGGTATCAAAATCACCCGATGCTCGCCCGTGTTGCAGCGACGGGGCGCGCGGCATTCAGCAACTATCTCGGCACGAGCATTGTCATGACAACCATTTTCTATGGCTATGGCTTTGGCTTGTTCGGCCATGTGGGCCGTGCGGGATTGTGGGTGTTTGTGCTGGGCGCGTCGGCAGTGATGTTGCTCTGGTCAAAGCCATGGCTAATGGCATTTCACTTCGGACCGCTGGAGTGGCTGTGGCGCAGCTTGGCGCGCGGAAAAGTGCAAATTATGCGCCGTTAATGCTATTGCAATCAGTTCGCATTAACGGTAAGGCGATTCCATAGGAGTTGATACATGGTCGTCTGCATCTGTAATGCCATCAAGGAAAAAGACCTGCGCGCTGCGGTGCGTTGTGCCTCGGAACGTCCGAATGACGTGTATGCGCGCCTTGGGCGTAAGCCAAAATGCGGCCAGTGCCTCTCGTTCGCGCGAAACATTATCAGCACTACAGCTGCAACCGCTTAGCAATAGCGCCCTGAAAAAAGTAGGTTTTCTGCCATTTTCGGCTTCACGGCTATCTAATATCGCGTTAACATATGCGCATAGAACGGAAAGGAAATGGCAATGAGGGGTGATGCAAAAGTCATAGAATTTTTGAACGAGGCGCTCAAAAATGAACTGACTGCGGTCAATCAATATTGGTTGCATTACCGCATGCTCGACAATTGGGGCGTATCGCGTCTCGCACATTTTGAACGGCATGAATCGATTGACGAGATGAAGCATGCCGACAAATTGTCGGAGCGCATCTTGTTTCTGGATGGCCTCCCCAATTTCCAAATGCTTGGGCGCTTGCGCATTGGCGAGACCGTTGAGGAAATCCTGAAAGCCGATCTTGAGCTCGAATATGAAGCGCTGCCGTTGTTGAAAGACGCCATCGCGCACAGCGAAAGCGTACGCGATTATGTCAGCCGCGACCTGTTCGCGTCGATCCTCGAAAGCGAAGAAGAACATGTCGATATGCTCGAAAAGCAGTTCGACCTGATCGCGCGTATGGGCATGGAAAACTACGTCCAGCTGCAGTCAAAACCCATCGAGGACTGATATCGCGCAGGGCGATCCTTATCCGTTGTCGGCAAAAGGGTTCTTCGACGAACGGAAGTTGATCCGCACGGGCACGGCGCCGAAATCCAGATCGCGTCTGATGCCGTTGAGCAAATAGCGCGCATAGCTGGCGGGCAGCTCGTCGGTCCGGTTGCCAAAGATGACAAAGGTCGGCGGACGGTTGCGTGCTTGCGTCATATAGCGCAGCTTAATCCGCTTGCCACCAGGGGCAGGGGGCGGGTTCGCCGAAATAGCCGCCTCAAACCAGCGGTTGAGGATACCCGTTGGCACCCGCTTGTTCCAAGCCTCACGCGCATCGAACGCAGCGGAAATCATCTGATCTAGCCCTTTGCCGGTAAGCCCGGATACGGCAATCATCGGAACGCCCTTCAATTGCGACAGGCCCTCTTCCAACGCGGCACGAATGCCTCTGAATAAGCCAGCGCCGTCAACGGCCACATCCCATTTGTTGATCGCGATGATGAGGGCGCGGCCCTCTTGAATGACATGGTCCGCGATCTTCAAATCCTGCACCTCAAGACCCTTGGTCGCATCCAGCAGCAGCACCACCACCTCGGCAAAGTCGATGGCGTGGCGCGCGTCGGCCACGGACAGCTTTTCGAGCTTGTCCTGTACCTTGGCACGCTTGCGCATCCCTGCGGTATCGATCAAGCGCACACGGCGCTCGGTCAGCATCGGCGGGATGATACCCTCTTCGTCGGGCTCGCGTTCCTTGGGACTTGGGTCTGTCCAGATCCAATCGACCGAAATACTGTCGCGGGTAATACCTGCCTCGGGCCCGGTTATCAGCCGGTTTTCGCCCAAAATCTTGTTTATCAGCGTCGATTTTCCGGCGTTCGGGCGGCCCACAATCGCCAGTTTCAATATCGCATCTGGCGCTTCGGGATCAGGCACTTCAAAAGCGCCACCGTCAATATGCGGCAGCAGGGATTGAAACAGATCTGCCATGCCTTCGCCATGTTCACCGCTGATCGCGATTGGGTCGCCAAAGCCAAGCGCATAGCTTTCCAATATGCCGTTATCGCCTTGCTTGCCTTCGGCCTTGTTGACCGCGAGTACCACGGGCGTAGCACTGCTGCGCAGCCAACGGGCAATTTCTTCGTCAAGCGGGGTTACACCAACGCGGCCATCGATTAGGAACAACGCCACTTGCGCGCCTGCAATCGCCGCTTCGGTCTGCATCCGCATTCTACCCGGCAGGGTCTCGGGATCTTCATCCTCATAGCCTGCGGTGTCGACGATGGTGAATTCCAAGTCGAACAGTCGTCCTTCGCCTTCACGGCGGTCACGGGTGACGCCCGGCGTGTCATCGACAAGCGCGAGTTTCTTGCCAACCAGCCGGTTGAACAAAGTGGACTTGCCGACATTGGGCCGACCGATAATGGCTACCGTCGGCAACATGCCGGTACTTCTCCTTTAAGGCTTATCCACGAAACGCGGAAATGCGCCCGGAATCATCCAGAACATATAAGATATTGTTGGCCACAATTGGTGCCAGCGACACATCATTGCCAACGTCAAGAATCTCGGTCGCGGTGCCTTCGTCGGGCGCTACGGACCAAACCGCACCATGCGAATTGGCAATGACCAAGCGGCCACCGGCAAGGACGGGGCCATACCAGCTGATAGGCTTTTTTTTCTTCTTTTCATTCTTGTAGCGCTGCAGCTTCGAAATCCAGCGGATCTTGCCGGTGGATCGCGCCACGCACAACAAACGCGCTTCGTCAGTCATGACAAACACCCATTCGCCAGAGGTGACCGGCGTCGAAATGCCCGCGATGTTGATTTCCCAAATGCGCTGGCCGCTCACCAATTCATACGACGCCATACGGCCACCCTTGCCCAGCGCGAATACGCGCCCGCGGTCGATGACGGGGTCAGCATCAATATCCGTTAGTGTCGACACTGATGTCGACATGGCGGTGCGGGACAAGGTGTCGCTCCACAGACTACGGCCATTTTCGTAGCGATACGCAGCAAGCTCGCCGCTGGAATAGCCAGCGATAATCGTGCCTTGCGCCGCAGCAGGGGCGCCAACACCAAAGATGCCCGATGCAGAAACAGGGCCAGCTTCGTTCCATTGTGCTTCACCATCGCTTTGGCGCAGTGCGTAAATCTGGTTGTCTTGCGTCATCACATAGACATTGCCGTTGGACAAGGTCGGTGCACCGCGCAAGGGACCCGCGGGGCGCTTTTTCCAGGCAATCGCGCCCGTGTCGGCTGCAAGCGATGCGACATCGCCAACGCCATTGGTGGCAAATACGTTCGTGCCGGTTGCGCTGACGCCGCCGCCAAAGCGCGACGGCTTGCCGTCCTTTTCGATTTCTAGTGCGTTGGACCAGATTTGCGCGCCCGTGTTCGCATCAAATGCGGTGACGCGGGCAGTCGTGTCGACGACATAGATGCGCCCATCGCTCATCACTGGGCTGGCAGCCAAGCGTGCACGCGGGTTGGCCCCTGTTACTTTTGCCGTCCAGATGCGCGAAAGGCCTTGGCCAAGCTCCACATGGCCGGGCGATTTTGATGCGTTGCCGCCGGGCTGCGCCCAAGCTTCGTTCAAGGCCGCTGGCGGAAGAGTGACCGCAAAACCTGCCAAGGCGGGATCGACCTCGGTGTCACGCTCGATGCCCAAAATGTCGACGCGGCTGCCGATCGTTGGTGTATTGCCTTTTTTCCCGGAATCGCCGCGCACACCGTCAATTACGGCGCAGCCACCCAATGTTGTCGTTGCGGCGAGAGCCAGAAGCAATTTTGCTATGGTCTTCATTATCACTCTCCCTTGGAGGCAGTTTCATCCGCCTTCGATGCCGCATTGCGCTTTGCGTCAACCTGAACGGTATCAATGCCAAGCGCGCCCGCCATTTGTTGTGCACGGCTGCGCAATGTCTGCGGCAAGCCTTCCTGCTTTGCAATTTGCGCAAATATTGGGCCAGCCAGATTGTCTTTGCCCATTTTGACATAGGCCAAGGCAGTCAATTCGCCGGCGCTGCCGAACCATGGATGGCCTGGTACGGCCAAGGGCTTAAGCTGAGCAATAACCTGCTGCGGTTGAATGGTATCAAATTCGGCGCTCACCTGCCGGATAAGCGCCAAGTCGCGAAAGGTCTGCGGCAGGGTGTCGTCGCTTGCGATCTTGCTATATAGCGCAATCGCCTTCTTGGTCTGACCTTCTTCGCCCAGCAAATTGGCTTCCACCAATTGCGCCATCGCGCGGTATCCGGGTTGGTCAGCCTTAGCGAGGGTCGCCAACTGTGCGCGCGCCTCGTTGGCTTGGCCAGCACGCAACTTGTCCATTGCGTCGACAAAGGCCTCACTCTGCAAATCGGCGGCGGCCTGTTGTTGATTATGATAAATGATCCAACCGCCAAAGGCGAGCAGGCCCGCAGCAACTGCGGCCAAAAGCCAGCGGCCATAACGCTTCCAAAATGTCGTCAGGTCGCTTGCGCGGACGGCATCATCCACTTCGCGTAAAAATGCCTCGTCGCTTCCGCTCCTGTCTTGGTCAGGGCGCTTTTCTGTGGGTGTCAAAGCCAAAAGGGCCTCCGCATACGATTAGTCAAAAATGGTTGGAGACGTCCTTAGCTCGACTTGGCGCGATAGACCAGCCTGCTTTATACAGGCTGGTATAGCTGATCGGGTCCCGGGAAGCTGCGGTCGCGCACGCGGGCTGCATATTCGCGCACCGCGTCTTCAACACTGACGCCCATATTGCCGAATTTCTTCACAAATTTCGGCACGCGGTCGAACAATCCCAGCATATCTTCGGCCACAAGCACTTGCCCGTCGCATTGTGCCGACGCACCGATGCCAATCGTCGGGCAGGCAACTTTTTGCGTTATTTCAATGGCGATAGGCTCAAGCACGCCTTCGATGACCATGGCAAATGCACCAGCGTCGGACATTGCCATGGCGTCCTCAACAATCGATTTGGCTTCTTCGGGGCTTTTGCCGCGCACGCCATAGCCACCAAGAATGTTGACCGCTTGCGGGGTAAGGCCAACATGCGCCATCACCGGAATGCCGCGTGAGGTCAGGAATTCTAACGTTGGAGCCAGCACTTTGCCGCCTTCCACCTTGACGCCAGCAGCGCCCGTTTCCTTCAAAAGCCGCGAGGCGTTGATGAACGCCTGTTCGGGCGAGGCTTCGTAAGATCCGAACGGCATATCGACGATCACCGCCGCGTGATAGCTGCCGCGCACAACCGCTGCGCCATGTGCTGCCATCATTTCCATGGTGACGGCAACCGTATGGGGAAGGCCATAGATGACTTGCCCCAGCGAGTCGCCGACGAGCAACATGTCGCAATGCGGGTCCATCAATTGCGCCATGCGTACCGTATAGGCCGTCAGCATCACCAACGGTTCGCCGCCTTTGCGCTGCCGGATACGCGGCACGGTCAGGCGCTTCATCGGCGAAGGCGTCGGGTTCGCGCGGCTGGTGGATGTATCGAAAGTGAGCGTTTTAGGATGTGTAGACATGGGGCAGGGGCTTAGCGGCTAAACGCTGCGGGCAAAAGCAAATTGAGTCGGCCCCTTATTGCCGCGCCGCAACCGCCTCCGCCACATTGTCGCTGAAAATACCGTCGATGCCGGTGGCGAGAAAGGCTTGGATTTCGGATTTCAGGTCGCCGATGCCGCGCGGGTCAATGCCGGATTTTTGCGCCAATGGCAGAAAGTAATTTTCGCGGCGGAACGTCCATAAGTGAACTGCAAGACCCACTTTATGCGCGTCGGCAACAAGTGTCGTTGGCGCGCCCAGATTGCCAAGCAAAGTGCGCGGGATGACCAGCCCCTTATTAGGGCCAACGCCATCGGCATATGTCGCAACGGTTTTCAGGCCCGCTGCTGTCGCCATTTGCGGATAGGTCAGGTCGCTCCGGTCCGCCGGACTGCCCTTTTCATCCATCAACTGGATCAGCCGCAATTTGGTTTTGGGCCGCAACGCCTTGAGATTTTCGACTTCGAACGACTGAATGAACACAGGCGCGCTTTTTGCGACATGGCCGTATTTGGTAAGCGCCGCCAATAACGGTCCTTCATGCGGCAGGCCAATGCTGGCAAAATAGCTGGGGTGCTTGGTTTCGGGATAGACGCCAATTGTCCGTCCCGTCGCAGCCGTTTGCGCCTTTGCCAGTGCAAGTATCTCGTCAAAGGTCGGGACTTCGAACTGCCCGTCATAGGCCATATTGGCACTACGCAATTGCGGCAGGCGTTCTTTCGCGCGCAGGGTTTTAAGCTCGGCGAGCGTAAAATCCTCGGTAAACCAGCCCGTTATTTTCTGGCCATCGATGATCCTGGTCACCTTGCGGTCGGCAAATTCAGCCTTTTCCGCAATGTCGGTGGTTTCCGAAATCTCATTCTCATGCCGCGCGACCAATATGCCGTCCTTGGTCAGGACAAGGTCTGGCTCAATAAAATCGGCACCTTGGTCAATCGCGCGGCTGTAGCTTGCAATGGTGTGTTCAGGCCGCTCACTCGAGGCACCACGGTGCGCGATGACAATGACGTGGCCTTCGAGCGGTTTTTCCATGGCTTGGCTTTCCGAAATGGAGAAAGGCGACAGGAGAATTGTAGCGATCAGAAGCAGGTGCACGTGAGTCATAATGGCTCCATGCCCGCGCGACGTTTCACTTCTGCGACAAAAGCGCATCCCATTCTGCTTCTTTAAACCCGACGAGCAAAGTTTGGCCGCCTTCGACCACGGGCCGTTTTATCATCGACGGGTTGGCGACCATCAAGGCAATGGCTTTGGCCTCGTCAATATCGGCCTTGTCAGCATCGGGCAGTTTCTTGAACGTGGTGCCTGCCTTATTCAGCAGCTTTTCCCAACCAACGACTGTGCTCCAGCGTTCCAAATCAGCCGCAATCGCGCCCGCCTTTTTATAATCATGGAAATGATAGCCAAGGTTGCGGGCATCAAGATAATTGCGCGCTTTCTTGACGGTGTCGCAATTGGGGATGCCGTATACGGTCAGGGTCATGTCTGGGGTCCGTTCATTGCCATAAAGGTCATTTATAATGCTCCCGCCGGTCGCCGAAATCACGCACGCGCTTGCGCCATGCGCGATAGCTGCCGGGCTTTAACTGTGTGCGCATGATGATCTTTATCTCGTCCGGCGTGACGCCGTGCTGCGCCGAAATCTGCGTGAAGCTGATATGGTCGGACAGCGCCATTTCGACGATTTCGCTAATCTGTGCGGGCGAAAGGGGGGCGGTCATGCGGACGAAACGCCTATTCCCACTCGATCGTTCCGGGTGGCTTTGATGTATAATCATAGACCACGCGGTTGATGCCTTTGACTTCATTGATGATGCGCGTTGATACGCGGCTCAGAAAGGCGCTTTCAAAGGGATAAATGTCGGCTGTCATGCCATCGGTGGAGGTCACTGCGCGCAAGGCGCAGACATTGTCATAGGTGCGGCTATCACCCATCACGCCCACGGTGCGGACGGGCAGGAGGACGGCGAAGGCCTGCCAGATCGCGTCATATAGTCCGGCATTGCGGATTTCTTCGAGATAGACGGCGTCCGCCTTGCGCAACACATCGCAGCGTTCTTTGGTCACTTCGCCCGGGATGCGGATGGCAAGGCCGGGGCCGGGGAAGGGATGGCGGCCGACAAATTGGTCGTTAAGCCCAAGCTCACGGCCCAAGACGCGGACTTCGTCCTTGAACAATTCGCGCAAGGGTTCGACCAATTTCATATTCATCCGCGCAGGCAGGCCGCCGACATTATGGTGGCTTTTGATCGTGACCGATGGTCCGCCCGTGAAGCTGACGCTTTCGATCACATCGGGGTAGAGCGTGCCTTGCGCCAAGAAATCTGCACCGCCGATTTTCTTGGCTTCTTCGTCAAATACGTTGATGAATTCCGCGCCAATGAATTTGCGTTTCGCCTCGGGGTCGGTGACACCCGCCAAGCCCGCCATAAAGCGTTCTTCAGCGTCCACGACAACAAGCGGGATGTTATAATGGTCGCGGAACAAGGTTTCGACCTGTTCGCGTTCATTCATGCGCAGCAAGCCATGGTCAACAAAGACGCAAGTCAGTTGCGCGCCGATCGCCTCGTGAATGAGGATTGCGGCCACGGAGCTATCGACGCCGCCCGATAGTCCGCAAATGACCCGGCCTGAGCCGACTTGCGCGCGGATTTCGGCGATCTTCGTCGCGCGAAATTCGGCCATCGTCCAGTCGCCAGCCAAGCCACAGACATTGCGGACGAAACTGGAAATCAGCTTCGCGCCATCTGGCGTATGGACCACTTCGGGGTGGAACTGGATGCCATAATATTGCCGCGCTTCGTCGGCGATGAAGGCATAAGGCGCGCCATCACTGGTCGCGACGACTTCAAAGCCTGGGGCAAGGCTCGTGACCTTGTCACCATGGCTCATCCACACCTGATGCGTCTCGCCACTTTCCCAAAGGCCGTCGAACAAGGCGCAGGGTTTTTCCACCGCAATCGATGCGCGGCCAAATTCGCCGCCGTCGCCTGCGCTGACACGTCCGCCCAGCTGCATCATCATCGTTTGCTGGCCATAACAAATGCCAAGAATGGGCAAGCCGCTGTCGAATACGCATTGCGGTGCACGCGGGGAATCGGCGTGCGTGGTGGAGGCTGGGCCGCCTGATAAGATGATGCCCTTTGGTTGCATCCGCGCAAACGCCGCCTCGGCATTGTTGAACGGGGCAATCTCGGAATAGACGCCAGCTTCGCGCACGCGGCGGGCGATAAGCTGGGTGACCTGCGATCCGAAATCGATGATCAGGATGGAGTCGGAAGGCTGAGCGGATAAATTAGAGTCTGGCATGCCAAGCCGATAGTGATACTGGCGCGCGCTGTCCAGTTGCCACCGCTGTCTTTGACGCGCTATGCTGGGCGCGTGAGCAAGAATTACACCCGCCGCGCGGAGATTATCCAGCGATTGACCGATTATGTCCTGGCAGAAGGATTGTCGGCGGCAAGCTTGCGCCCGCTGGCCAAGGCGGCGGGCACCAGCGACCGGATGCTGCTCTATTATTTTAACGACAAGGCGCAGATTATCACTGCGGTGTTGGAGCAGATTTCGGCGCGGTTGGTGGAATTGATCTCCGCGCGGACCGCATCCGAACCCCTGCCCTTGGAACAATTGCGCCGCCAATTTGCCGACATTTTGTTCGAAGAGGCATTGTGGCCCTATATGCGCATCTGGCTTCAGGTTGCGGCGCGCGCGGCGATGGGGGATGCGTTCTACCGCGCGGTCGGCGAACAGATTGGACGTGGCTTTTTAGAGTGGGGCAGGGCCCAGCTGAAGTCCGACACGGACGCGCAACGCGATATTGATGCCGCCCGCTTGCTGGTCAGCATGGAAGGCATGCTGTTCCTGAAAAGCATTGGCCTTGATGATGTAAACGCCAAGGCGCTTTAGCGGCTGCGCGCGGCCCGTAGGCGGCCCAAAAGAAGCGCGGCACTATCGCCTTTGTTTCGGTATCCTTCGATCAACAGATAGCCTGCCAAAAACGGCGCGCCAAGATTGAAGGCCGCAAATCCCAGCAATAGTCCATTCAGCGAAAATGCGTGCCGCCATGCGACCCAAGCGCCAGACATTAGGAGAAAGCACAAGAAATCGACATTGAACTGTCCGCGCCACGTCATGTCCGCGATGTCGCCGAAAAATATCGGATACAGGCCCATGCCGTGGTTCGCGATGACGATTGTCGTATAGATGCCCACTGCGGCAATGATTGCAGCACAGAAAATGCGGAATAAGGTCATGGTGAAGCCTCCCAAATGATGGGGCCTGTATAACAAAATGTAGCGAGTGCTACAATATCTGTTTTAGTCCGCCAATTCGACCCAAGTTGGCGCGTGGTCGCTGGCTTTTTCGCGGCCACGATGGTCCTTGTCGACGCCGCAACTGGTCAGGCGATCTGCGACAACCGGGCTCAACAGCAGATGGTCAATGCGAAAGCCATGGTCGCGTTGCCATGCGCCCGCCTGAAAATCCCAAAACGTCCACACCCCGCCTTGCGGGTAATGGGTGGCCAGCGCGTCGGTCCAGCCCTGGCCAAGCAACGCGCGATAGGCCGCGATGCTTTCAGGCTGGCGCAAGGCATCGTCCAGCATTGCGCTGGGTGCCCAAATGTCATGCGCGTGCGGAATGACATTATAATCGCCGGCCAGTATCGCTGGTATCTCCGCCGCCAGCAATTCGGCCGCGCGGGCATATAGCCGCTGCATCCATGCCAGCTTATAGTCGAATTTTGGCCCCGGTTGCGGATTGCCATTGGGCAGATAGATGCTGGCGACGCGAAGCCCGAAAACATCTGCCTCCAGATAGCGGGCATGTTCGTCCAGCGGATCGCCCGGCAAGGTGCGCTGCGTCTCTGCGGGTTGCGCGCCCTTGGCAAGAATGGCGACGCCGTTAAACGATTTTTGCCCGTGCCAAATCGCGCCATAACCAGCACGTTCGAAGTCCGCGATGGGAAAGCCCTCATCCTGCGACTTCACTTCCTGCAAACAGGCAATATCGGGCTGGGTTTCCTCCAGCCATTCGAGCAGTCGGGGAAGGCGCGCTTTGACGCCGTTGATGTTGTAAGTCGCGATACGCATGTAGCGGCCCTAGCGGGTGCGCGCTATCGCATCAAACCGAAAAGCTTGATCCACAACCGCAACCGGCTTGCACTTGCGGGTTGGTGACCTTGAAGCTCTTGCCGCCAAGCGACTCGACAAAATCCACCGCTGATCCGCGCACAAGATCAAGGCTGATGGGATCGACGACCAAGGATGCGCCCTCGCCCTGCGCTTGAATATCGTCGGTCTCAATCGAGTCGGCCAAACCAAAGCGATATTGAAAGCCCGAACAACCGCCACCATCCACCGAAAGCCGAAGCACCGGGTCTTTGCCGAGCTTCGTCGCGATTTCGGCCACACGGCGCGCGGCATTGGCTGTCATGGAAATAACGGGCGTCATGGAAATGACTTCGGTTTCGGTCATAAGGTTAATGTAGGCCAATCAGCACATAAAGAAAAGGGGCGGCAAAGTTTCCAATGCCAGCCCCAAGAATACACCCTCTCCCAAAGGTGATGCGTTGGCTTGTCCGCTTACTCGCCTTCAGCAGGACCGCCTATTGATCTGGTATCAGTAGCTTTCGAAGCTAGCAAGAGTTTTGCACCGCTTGGGTCTGACTTCAGTGGCGCAAGAAATGCAGTTGGGTTGATCGCCTCACCAGCGATACGCACTTCATAATGCAGATGGCTTCCGGTTGAACGGCCGGTTGAACCCATATAGCCCAATATGTCACCCTTGCGGATGCGCTGGCCCGGGATCACATTCATCGCGGACAGATGGCCGTAACGGGTTTGCACCGCGTTGCCATGGTTGATTTCAACCAACTTGCCATATCCGCCAACCCATTCCGCACGGCCAACAGTGCCGTCTGCGGTTGCAAAGATTGGCGAGCCCACTGCGCCAGGAATATCCAAGCCTTGGTGGTTGCGACTTGCGCCGCGCATTGGCGCTTCGCGATATCCGTAACCGCTGGAGAATTTCATGATCTCAACAGGGTTGATGGAAGGAACAGCAACTTCGACCTTGATAGCGGTGCCGTTAATGCGGCCCCAGCTGTCGTTCAATGCACGAAATTCTGGATCCGAAAACCCAAGAGCGCTTTGGTTTGCTTTAAGATCGTCGGAGGAGATGCGGAAAGTGTCGGATGATGCGGCAGCCGAATTTGCAAGCGCAGGTGTGGCAACTGAAACAGCGACCAAGATGCCAAGAGCGGACGCAGCTTTAAGGATCAGTGATTGGCACGAAGCCAAAGCGCTGGATACCATGATGAGTACTTACCTTTTTGTTGCGACCCGCGCCATTTCTGACGCAGTCCCGAAGATTGATCGGAACAGTTGACCTGCCCATCCCGTGTAAAAGGGGTGGTGTCCGATGGTTCAAACGAATGCAACATCCCCACAATAATCGCGGGACAAACCGGCGCTCAAATGCGTTGAGTCGTTGAATGGAGCGTTCAGCGACCCACAAAAGTGGCGGTTTACCAGTATTTTCAACATGGTTTTGGCAATAACTGGCACTTGTAACAACGCCCCTCCAACGCGTTTGTTCCCGCCGAAATGTGGGAGATTTCCCCGTTGTAGGCGTAATTCAGGCGGTGCACCGCCCCCGAATCACCCGCGGCCTGTCATCGGGCGATGGAATGGGTTGCTGAGGTCTTACTTACAAACCCTTCGCCGCAGCCAGCACCTCTGCCGCGTGGTCCTTGACCTTCACCTTGCGCCACAGTTGCGCAACCTTGCCGTCTTTGCCGACCAGATATGTCGACCGGTCAATGCCCATATAGAGTTTACCGTACATGGATTTCTCCACCCAAGCGCCCATTTGTTCGGTGGCGTCGCTCGCTTCGTCCGACAGCAAATTGACATGTAACGCATATTTCGCGGCAAATTTGGCAAGCTTGGCGGGCTTGTCTTTCGACATGCCGTAAACAGGGCAACCCAGCGCGGCAAAGTCGCTGGCGAGTTCCGTGAAATCCTTGGCCTCATTGGTGCAACCCGGCGTGTCTGCTTTGGGGTAAAAATACAGCACGAACGGTCCCTGCAAACCAGCAAGATTGACGGCATTGCCAGCGCTATCGGCGACGGTGACATCGGGCAGCGTGTCATTTATTTCGGTCATATTTCGTTCCTTTTCAAAAATCGCGTGGACCAAATAAGCTGTGCCATTGGGCGATGACAAGCCTCCGATAATCCCGAATCGCATTCATTAAACCGTCCCAATCTGCAAAACCAAGGCTGTGCGCAATCAGAAGTTGGGCCGCCTCGGGCGGGGTGGCGCAGTCGGGCGCGATCAAACGTATCATGACCAGCAACCGCGACATCAAAGCAAAGGCCTTGGCAAATTCTGCCGGCAAATGTCCAGCCACCACCAAAGCGTCAATTGCCGGGCCAAGCTGTGGTTTGATACCCGCATGTGTCTGCAGCTGAAGGGCGTGAGTTATGAACTCCATATCCACCAATCCGCCGGGCAGCAGCTTGACGTCCAACGGGCCCTTGGGTGGCTTGTGCGCGGCCATATCCTTGCGCATTGTCGCGATGTCTGTGTGCAGCCGGACGCTATCGCGCGGAGTGTTCAAAACATCCCAGACGATCTCCGCAACGGCGCGCCGTGCATCGGCGGAACCAAACAGCACACGCGCCCTTGTCAGTGCCATATGCTCCCATGTCCAGGCATCGTCGCGCTGATATTGGGCAAAGCTTTTGACCGACGCGCACAGCAACCCATCCGCGCCGGAGGGCCGAAGCCGCGTGTCGACTTCATATAAAGCGCCGGATGCGGTCGCTACCGACATCGCGGCGATGACCCGCTGCGTCAGCCGATTGAAATATTGCGTGGCGCCAAGCACGCGTGGTCCGTCGGACTCCGCAAGGTGATCGCCGTTGAACAGGAGGATGAGGTCCAAGTCCGACGCATGCGTTAACGCTTCCCCGCCAAGCCTGCCCAGCGCCAAGATAATCAGCTCACTGCGCGCAATTTTGCCATGCGCCTTTTCAAATTCGGCGACCGTCGCTGCGGTCAATGTCTGCAAGGATGCTTCGGCCAAATGCGCGTAGCTGCGTGCAATATCGAGGGCGTCCCTGCGCCCTTCGATCAACTGCACGCCAAGCGCAAAGCGTTTTTCGCCGACATAATCGCGGACAATATCGAGCGTTGATTGATAATCGGCGTCGCCAATCCGACGCTGCATCGCGTCCTGCAACGCCGCTACGTCGCCGGGCAAATGCATCGCGCTGGTATCTATAAGCGCATCAAGATAGCGGCTCTGACGGCCCAAATCGTCGGCCAATGTGGGCGCATAGCTTAAAATATCGCCGACCAATTGCAGCAGGCCGGGGCGCGCCTCCAGCAAGCGGAAGACGTTGATTGCGCTGGGCATCGCCTCAATCATATTGTCGAAACGCGCGATGGCGCGGTCCGAATCCGGTGCTTGCGCCAATGCCGCCATGATCGCGGGCAGCACCGTTTCAAACGCGTCGCGCGCCGATTCGCTCCGGATCGCGCGGATCTTGCCGCTGCGCCAGCGGGCCAAACGCTGCATCACGGCGGCTGGGTCAGCATAGCCCAAATCGGTCAGCTGCTCCTCAAGCGGCAGGCCTTCGTCCGCCATGCGCGGCCCTTCGCTGCCGCCTGCGTCCACCATCCGGTCATAGATCGCCGCGACCCGCGCCGTGATTGGCTGAATGGCGGCAATCAACGCGTCGGCATCTGTCAGACCATGCAGCCGCGCCACGGCATCGGCGGTATCGCGGTTGGCGGGTATCTCATGCGTTTGCCGGTCACTGTGCATTTGCAGGCGGTGTTCGAATGTCCGCAAATCGGTGTAGGCGGATGACAAGGTCTCTGCCTCTTGCGCGCTAATCGGTCCAGCCGCCGCCAGCGCCTGTAATGCGGCGCGGGTGTCCGGCACGCGCAAAACCGGGTCGCGGCCGCCATGGATAAGCTGATGCGCTTGGGCGAAAAATTCACACTCGCGGATCCCGCCATGGCCGCGCTTCAGGTCGAAACCGAGGCCCATTTTCTGCCCCTTGGCATAATGATCGCGGATTTGTGCCGTCATCGCGGTGATATTCTTCAACTGCCCGAAATCCAGTGATTTACGCCAGATAAAGGGTGTAATCGCCTGCATGAAATAGGCGCCCAACGCCCGGTCGCCGGAGCTTACCCGTGCGCGGATGAAGGCAGCTTGCTCCCACGCGAGCGCACTCGATTCATAATAGCCAATGGCCGCTTCGACGGGCAGGACGATGGGGCTGACCTCAGGCGAAGGGCGTAGCCGCATGTCGACGCGAAACACATAACCGTCGCCGTCGAGCGCCGACAAAAGCGCAATCACGCGGCGGCCATAACGCACCGCAGCCTCCGCCACGTCTTCCCCTTCGCGGTGGGGCAGGGTTTTGGGATCAAACAGGAATATCGGGTCAATATCCGAAGAATAATTCAACTCCCGCCCGCCATGCTTGCCCAAAGCGATGACGGCAAAGCCTTGATTGGGTGCGCCCGGCATACGTTCTTGAATCGCGGCCTCTATGGCTTGGTCGAGTGCATGGTCAGCAAAATCCGACAGGATATGCGTGACGCGCGTCAGGTCCCAGACGCCAGCTAGGTCAGCAATAGCCGTGACAAGCGCGACGCCCTGCCTTTGCTTGCGCAATGCGATGCCGACCGTGTCTGCGTCCCGAGCGAGGGCATTGGCGAGCGCTGTGTCAAAGTCGCCTGCGTGGATGAGCGGCATAAGGTCTGCGTTGCGGTCCACCAACCCCGCCAGAAACGGGCTGTTGGCGTAGGCGCGTGCGATGGCTTCTGCGACGCGCTCCATCATTTATCCTTTGTCTTTACCTTGTACATAATCCCGCCGGAAATCTTGGGCAAAAGCCGCAAAGCGCCCTTGCGCTATCGCCGCGCGCATGTCGGCCATTAGCATCTGGTAATAATGCAGATTGTGCTGAGTCATCAGCATCGCGCCCAATATTTCGCCCGAACGGATCAGGTGATGCACATAAGCGCGGGTCCATGTCGCGCAGACGGGGCATGTGCAAAGGTCGTCAATTGGCCCTTGATCCTCGGCAAATTTGGCGTTGCGGATGTTGATCGGGCCATGATGCGTGAACGCCTGCCCATTGCGGCCTGACCGTGTCGGCAGCACGCAATCGAACATATCAATACCGCGCTCGACCGCGCCGACCAGATCATCGGGCTTACCAACCCCCATTAAGTAACGTGGCCGGTCGGCGGGCAATTGGTCGGGTGCATAATCGAGGCAACCAAACATCGCCTCTTGCCCTTCACCCACCGCAAGGCCGCCGACGGCATAACCATCAAAACCAATGTCGATGAGCGCATCGGCGGATCGCTTGCGCAATTCTTCGTCCAGCGACCCTTGCTGAATACCGAACAAGGCTGCGCGCTCCGCATGTTCGCCGCCGGCATCAAAGCCGTCGCGTGAACGCTTCGCCCAGCGCATCGACAGTTCCATCGACTTAATCGCTTCATCACGCGAGACGCCATTGGCGGGGCACTCGTCAAAGGCCATGACAATGTCGGAGCCCAGCAACCGCTGAATTTCCATCGAGCGTTCGGGCGACAACATATGTTTGGACCCGTCCAAATGGCTTTGGAACGACACGCCCTCTTCGGTGATCTTGCGCAATGCCGATAGGCTCATGACTTGATAACCGCCGCTGTCGGTCAAGATCGGCCGGTCCCATCCCGAAAATTGATGCAAGCCCCCCAGCCGCGCCACACGCTCCGCGCCGGGGCGGAGCATCAGGTGATAGGTGTTGCCAAGGATGATGTCCGCGCCGGTTGCGCGCACTTCGGCAGGGCGCATCGCCTTAACGGTGGCGGCGGTGCCAACGGGCATGAACGCCGGCGTGCGGATTTCGCCGCGCCACATCTGGATGCTGCCTGTACGGGCCTTGCCATCGGTGGCGGTAATCGAAAACTGGAATCGCGTGGTCATCTGGTGGGCTTTAGGGGGGTAATGCGTTTGAGAAAACCAACTTTGCGTTTATTCAACGGCAACGGCTAATTTCCTCCCCCGTCATGTTGACCCTGTTTGTGCGCTGCCCGCCTTCGGTTCCAGCATTTTACTTGCGGCGTTCCATAGGAAATTGAGAGATTGGGCTTTCAACCGCCGCCGCACCGTCCCATATAGGCGGGATGACTTATACTGATCCACGCTCCTATCTTTACCAATCCGGCCTTCTCGACCCTGACGCGGCGCAGCGCATAACGCGTGACGCGCTGAAGGCATGCGATGATGGTGAATTGTACCTGCAATATAGCGCGAGCGAGAGTTTCGGCTTTGACGATGGCCGCTTGAAAATGGCGGATTATTCGACGGGGTCGGGTTTTGGCCTGCGCGGCGTGTCGGGCGAAATGACGGGGTTCAGCCACGCCAATGACATGAGCGAATCTGCCATCCGCCGTGCTGGCGAAACACTGAAGCTGTTGGATCCTGCGAAGGAACAACCCGCCCCGCCACCGCGCCAGAACAACCGACATTTATACACTGACGGCAATCCGCTTGAACTGGTGCCCTTTGCGCAGAAGGTTGCGTTATGCCAGCAAATCGACGCCGCCGCCCGTGCGCGTGACCCGCGTGTCGCGCAAGTGAGCGTCAGCCTGTCGGCCAGCTGGAGCGTCGTTGAAATCGTCCGCGCCGATGGCTTTGTTGCCACCGATGTGCGGCCTCTGGTACGCCTCAATGTGGGCATTGTCGCGCAAGATGGCGAACGCCGCGAAACCGGAAATTACGGCTTTGGCGGGCGGTTTCTCTATGACAAATTGTTTGAAGAGCATGAATGGGAACATGCGATTGACGTCGCATTGGCGCAGGCGCTGACCAACCTGCGCTCGGTCGCTGCACCCGCTGGCGAAATGACGGTATTGCTTGGACCCGGCTGGCCGGGTGTGTTGCTGCATGAGGCGGTGGGCCATGGCCTTGAAGGCGATTTCAACCGCAAGGGCAGCAGCGCGTTCTCCGGCAAAATCGGGCAGCGCGTTGCCGCGCCTGGCGTTACCGTTGTCGATGATGGGACGATGCAGAACCGGCGCGGTTCGCTGTCGATTGATGATGAAGGCACGCCGACTCAGGAAAATGTCCTGATCGAAGACGGTATCTTGCGCGCGTATATGCAGGACCGCATGAACGCCCGCCTGATGGGTGTCGAACCCACTGGAAACGGCCGCCGCGAAAGCTTTGCCCATGCGCCGATGCCGCGCATGACCAATACGTTTATGCGCAGCGGCAATGACGACCCTGCCGAACTTTTAAGCCGCGTCAAAAACGGAATTTTCGCCAAAAGCTTTGGCGGCGGGCAAGTCGACATTGTGTCGGGCAAATTCGTGTTCAGCTGCACCGAGGCCTATTTGGTCAAGGACGGCAAGCTTGGCGACCCGATCAAGGGCGCGACCTTGATTGGCGATGGTCCAACCGCGTTGAATAAGGTCATCGGCCTTGGCAATGACATGGCGCTCGATGAAGGCGTTGGCGTTTGCGGCAAGGCGGGGCAAAGCGTACCGGCTGGCGTTGGTCAACCAACCACTTTGGTCAGCGCGCTGACGGTGGGCGGGACGGCCGGCTGATCAATGCACATATTCGGCCAGAACCCGTATATGGCTGATGTGACCGCATGATGCCAAAATGAGCCACGCGATCAAGGTTGCGACCTATAATATCCGTAAAGCGGTGGGGTTGGATCAACGCCGCGACCCTGCACGCATCCTGTCGGTTCTGAATGAAATCGATGCCGATATTGTCACGCTGCAAGAGGTGGACCGCCGCTTTGGCGCGCGGGTCAGTGCGTTGCCGCTGGCGATGTTGGAGGCCGAGACGCCTTATGTGCCCGTGCCGCTGAATTTTCGTCCGGCGGCGATTGGCTGGCACGGCAACGCCATATTATTGCGCAAGGGGATTGAGGTCCGCCGTGCCGAGCTTATCGATATGCCCACATTGGAGCCGCGCGGCGCGGTAATGGCAGAGCTTTCGGTGAACGGGCATCCGTTGCGCGTGATTGGCGTGCATCTCGATTTATCCGGCCTATGGCGGCGTAAGCAGATCCGCGCATTGCTCGCCGCGATTGATGCCAACCCGCTTCATATGCCAACGGTGATGATGGGGGATTTCAACCAATGGTCGGACAGCGGCGCGCTGAGCGAGCTTGCCTTTCACCATCACCGGTTGGTGCGCACCCCCAAAAGTTTCCATACCTCGCGCCCGGTTGCCCGACTTGATCGCATCATCGTCAGCCATGATGTAAAGGTCAGTGCCGCCGACTGCCATATCTCGCCCTTGTCGAAGCAAGCGTCGGACCATTTACCCTTATGGGCGGATCTGCGATTTGGTTAAATGCTTAAATATTAGGCAGCCATAAATCACTGATTAAATAATGGGCAATTAATGTGCGTATTGCGCGCGCAATTCCGCCGCAATAATCTTAAAACCCCCTGTTTCGCGTCCTTTGCGTTTTCTGGCACGGCGTTTGCATATTGCACTGCACAAACCAAATGGGGGTGTGCATGAAATATATTATAGCCGTTATTAAACCGCACAAGCTGGACCCGGTACGCGAGGCGCTCACCGCGCTTGGTGTGTCGGGTATGACTGTGACTGAGGTTAAAGGCTTTGGCAGGCAGAAGGGTCAGACCGAAATTTACCGCGGGGCTGAATATGCAACCAACATGGTGCCTAAGGTGAAAATCGAGGTCGCCTGTGCATCCGATCAGGCACCTGCCGTGATCGAGGCCATTCAGCACGCCGCCGAAACCGGCGCGATTGGCGATGGCAAAATCTTCGAATTCGAACTTGCTGGTGCGTTGCGCATCCGCACGGGCGACACCAACGAAACCGCGCTTTGACGCGATACTATCAAGCTAGGGGAACCAGATAATGTCAAAGACACTGAAATTTCTAGGCGCGGCAGGGGCGACTATGTTCGCCGCCTTGCCCGCTTTTGCGCAGGAGGCTGCGGAGAAAGCGGCTGATGGCGTAGCGGCGGCTGGCGCTGCTGTGGCCCAGGTCGCAGCAACAGCTGCGGTCGCCGATGGCCCGATCAAGGCACCGACAGTCGAACAAATGGCCGGCATGGTCGATAAAGGCGATACGACTTGGATGCTGATCAGCTCCGCGCTCGTCCTGCTGATGTCGGTTCCTGCATTGGCATTGTTCTACGGCGGCCTTGTGCGCACAAAGAATATGTTGAGCCTGTTGATGCAGGTATTCATGATAGTGTCCGTCGCGGCGCTTGTCTGGGTTAGCTGGGGCTACACGCTCGCCTTTACCAGCGGCACGCCGTTCATCGGCGGCTTCTCCAAATTGTTCTTGCAGGGCGTTGATGCAACCACGGTTGCGGCGACCTTCTCGAACAATGTCTATATTCCGGAATATGCCTTTGTGGTGTTCCAAATGACCTTTGCCTGCATCACGCCGGCGTTGATCGTCGGGGCATTTGCAGAGCGGATCAAGTTCACGCCATTAATCCTATTTGTGGTGGCCTGGCTTACGGTCGTCTATTTCCCGATCGCGCACATGGTCTGGTACTGGGCTGGCCCGGACTTCCTCGTCGATGCACCAACGGACATGGGCTATTTATGGGGCATGGGTGCACTTGACTTCGCTGGCGGCACGGTGGTGCACATCAACGCCGGCATCGCGGGCCTTGTGGGCTGCATCATGATCGGCAAGCGCATCGGTTACGGCAAGGAAGCGACACCGCCGCACTCAATGACCATGACGATGATCGGTGCCTCGCTTCTGTGGGTGGGCTGGTTCGGCTTTAATGCTGGGTCCAACCTTGAAGCCAACGGACTTGCCGCACTTGCATTCATCAACACCTTTGTTGCGACTGCTGCTGCTGCCGTTGCTTGGTGCCTGATTGAACAGTTCCACCATGGTAAACCATCATTGCTCGGTGCGGTTACGGGTGCGGTTGCTGGCCTTGTTGCCATCACACCAGCCAGCGGATTTGCAGCGCCCATGACATCCATTCTGCTCGGCTTTATCGCATCCGGCGTCTGCTATGTCTTCGTCGCTTATGTGAAGAACAAGCTGAAATATGACGACACGCTCGACGTCTTCGGCGTGCACTGCGTCGGCGGGATTGTCGGCGCGATCGGCACCGCCATCGTTGCCGACCCGTCACTAGGCGGTCAGGGCTGGCTCGACTATACCGTCTTCCCGGCAGTTGCTGGTGAATATGACATGGCGGGCCAGTTGGTCACCCAGATTAAAGCGGTCACCCTGACGCTGCTCTGGTCGGGTATCGGTTCTGCCGTCCTGTTCTTCATCCTCGACAAGACCATTGGCCTGCGGCCCGATGCCGACGCAGAACGCGAAGGCCTCGACATCACCGAACATGGTGAGCGTGCCTATAATTATTGAGCTTTACGACTTGGTGGTGGGGCGTTTCTCCTCTCCTTTATGCCCCGCCGCCTTCATATGTTCCTCCCGCGAACATCTAACTCATGGCCCGGACCTGTTATGGTTCGGGCCTTTTTTATTGTACAGCATGCCCTGTGCGCGAACAGAAAAATGGAACCTGAAACGCGTTCAGGATGACGGGTGTGCGGGGACGTAAGACCCTGAAGCCGAAGGCTGGCAGAGCCGAACCAAGTTCAGGACGACAGGGGCCTGCTTATGCGACCTTCGAATCCGCCCCGAGTATCAACTGATCGGTGACTTTGCCGACAGTGGCCGCAGCGCGTGCGATGTTTGGCGTCGTGGATGATTTGTGGCGAAATTTGCCTTCAATCTGGCCGCCGGGCGCGATGGTTAGGTTGCTATAGACAACGTCGCCTATAATTCGCGCGGTGGATTCAATGACGAGGTCATTGGCCTCAATCGAACCTTCGACATGGCCGGAAAGCTTTGCCGATTCGGCGATGACTTTGCCCGCGATTATGCTGCCTTCGCCCTGCACCAGATTGCCGCAGGTTACGTCGCCTTGCACCTTGCCGTCGACATGCAGGTCAACGCGCGCTGACACATTGCCGACAATTTCAACGTCGGCGGCGATGATGGAAAATGTATGACCAGAATTGTTACGCACGCTAGCGTTACTCCTTTGCTGCAGAGTCGGCACGGAGTCCGGCGATGGTTTGGACTTTGAGAACATCTGGATTTGCCTCCAAAAACTTACGCGGGTTGATAGCCTGACCGTTCATGCGCACCTCGAAATGCAGGTGGCTGCCGGTCGAACGACCTGTGCTACCCATCCGTCCGATTTGAACACCCCGTTCAACCATTTGACCCGGCCGGACATTTACGCCCGACAAATGCGCATAGCGCGTTAGTAAGCCATTGGCATGCGTAATCTCAACACTTTTGCCATAGCCGCCATTAAAGCCAGCGAGCGTCACTTTGCCTTCGGCTGCCGAAAAAATGGGTGTTCCAACTGGGCCCTTAAAGTCCAGACCGGCATGCATGGCGCCGGCGCCCGTGAACGGATCGCTGCGATAGCCAAAGCCGCTGGACATATACATGACGGATGCTGGCATCGCGGTCGGGATTGCGGCCAATGCGCGCTCCATTGCGTCCATGCGGCCAAGCGAGGCGGCAAGTTTCAAAAAGCGCGGATCACGGACGTCCTTTTTGCCTGTGCCAAAGAACGGTTCGAACAGACCGCCCTGCGCGTTGCGGGCTTGGCGTGCCAGGATCTCGGGGTTCAGGCCAAATTGGCGAATGGCAGCTTCGGCCTTCAAGGTCCGCGTCTGCGCCATTTTGGTCATTTGTTCTGCAAAGCGAATTTGCCGTGCCTCTATGCGGGCAAGGCCAGCGGCTTCGGGTACCATTGCACTGATGGTCTTTACGGCCTTGTCTTGTTCGGCTGCGGTGGATGCGGTCGGCGCTGAAGCCCCGGCTTCGTTCAGGTCACCCAGATATTGGTCGCCTAGGCTTTCGAGCATTTCCTGCCGACGTTCCAAATCCTTGGTCACTTCGTTGATTGAACCGCGATAGCTTGCCACGCGCTCTTCGGCCGATTCGACCTTGGCTTCCTGTTCGTTCAGCGCAACACGCTGCGCGCTGAGGGTCACTTGATTGATCGCCATGCCAAAAGTAACCACTAACCAGAGCCCGAGAACAGACGCGAGGGTGCCAGCAGCGCGGCGTTGCAGGCGCGCAGATATCTTCAAGAACCGGACTTGGCCATTGGCCCGCATGAAAAACTCGCGGTCAATAAACCATCCAGCGGCGCGGTTTTTCCAACCGGCCATTCTGGTCTTAAGCGACACAAACCACCCCGTTTTTAAGTTCGAAGACGGCTCGTAGCAGACGAAG